>SDBT01000179.1_pt1 | contig 89176 bp, 201 predicted proteins | sample 2277101 | NCBI WGS metagenome assembly SDBT01 (sample SAMN10404973, study PRJNA504765) | marine sediment metagenome | isolation source: marine sediment core GS10_PC15, 103 cmbsf | place: Arctic Ocean: Southern Knipovich Ridge | collected 2010
CACTTTGATATATGGCTTAATCATCGAGGGATAACAAGGGAAAACCAACCTTTGTGGGTTCAGATGGGTTTGATTAAAGCACGAAAGGATGAATCAAGGGCAATAGTCCTTACCCCTGAGGAGATGAGACGGCATGAAGCTATGATGAGTATTAAACTCTCTGAGGCTGAGACTAAGCTCAAGAGTAAAGCTGTACAGGAAATACCATTTCTTGAAAAGAGTAAGAAAAGTGAGATAGCAGTGCCTTTAGGTAAACGGAAAGATGAGGCAAAAAAGCGACACTAAAGGGAGGGTAATAAGATGATAAGGCACTCAAAACAAAATTGGACAATAGGCAACGTGGTTAAGGTCGGCTTTTTACAATTGAGGGTTTTAGGTGTCAAGGCAGTTAAAGACGGTTTACCAGACATCTACACTCTGGAAAGTTTAGACGGACAAAAACGCTATGAATTCATACCTCATAATGGGCTTGCGAGGGTTTAAAATGTATACTACATCTGGTATAGGCACAAGGACAGAGGCACAAGAGGGATTAAAGGGATAAGGGTGTTATATGGCTATATATGATACTAAATTAGAACGTATACAGCATAGACATAGCAAGAGGCAAGGCAGTTATACCTTGTTAGACCCTGTTAAACATAGGACAGATACAAGGGGCTACTGGACAGATGATACAGGCAAGGTTTACAGGGATAATTTTGTCAATAAGGTATATCATAGCTGGGAAGTAGTGAAGGGACAAGCAGTAAAATTATGTAAGGACAAGAGCCAGCTTTGTATCTTTGTCAAGGGGCAGTGGGCTGGCTACATTATAGACAGTAAAGGAAAGGTTACTATATACAGGGGCAAGCGGATTATACCATTACAGAATATAAGGGCTATACGTCAAGCAATAAGACAATATAAATCTGGTATAACTATATATAAGGATATAAAAGGGTATAGGGCAGAAGACTATATATAAGGGGTATATATAATGTATAATAAACGTAAAATAACAGAAAAAAAATTGATAAAAAAATTGTTTACTAAAATGATTATAAATTTAAAAATTGATAAATCTATCCCTATTAAAATAAGATTTAAACTTAATAGAGGGTATTGCTCTTGTCGAGTTATTAAAGATAAATATAATATGCAAATAAAGAGGCAAATTATTATACTAGATATTGATAATATAAAATATAGAACAAATATAGGTTATCCCAACGACTATTATAATAATAGAAGTAAAATTATAAATCCGCATATATTACATAATAGGCATAATAGTATTAGATTTGTATTATTACACGAACTAAAACACGCAATAGATAGTCGGATATATAATGATTATAATAAATGGGATTATGCAGATAGAGAAAAGGCAAGTGATAGCTTTGGAATTGACAATATAAGGCGGTATATATAAGGGGTGATTGTAATGAATTGTAAACAGACTAAAATATTATATCATGGATTGAAAAATAGACAGCTTAAAATAGACAAAAAAATTCTGTATATGGATAGTCTATTAAATACTTTGATAGACGCAGACAGGATAAACAATTTAAATAATGAATTGACAGCTATAAGAGATATACAAAGGCAATTAATAATTGATATTGACAAGTTAGAAAAAAGATATACCTTTTTAAAAGCAAGGGGTTAAATATGGAGTATTTAAAATTATTTTTTATAGCATTTTTGATATTCTTTTTTATAGTATTACTGATTATCTTTTAAGGGGTTAAAATGGCTATACTCAAAATAGTTATAGGGCTTTTAATAGCATTGGCAGGGCAAGGCATAGTATTGTATATATTAATAAAAAGACAGCAAGAGATAGACAGATATAAGGCATTATATAATTATCTTAGAGATTTAAAAAAATAGGGGTGTATTATGTTATTAGAATATTTTAAAAATAAAATTGACAAAAAGACAATAAATACATGGTGGTATAATTTTAGATATAAAAATGGGCATAAACATATAAATATAGGCAATTTTTTAGAATTAAAATATCAATGGTGTAGTTATGTAGTCAATAAAAGATATTACAAGGGATTTTTTACTTCACAAGAGATAGACAATATTTTTAAGGTATTAGATTATAATGAGGGCAGAATAAGAGTATTAAACGGATAAGGGGCTGATATTTTATGAAGAAGGATATATTGACTTTATACCATTATAGCAGGGCTAAAATACCTTATAAGATAGACCCTAAACACTTTGGCTCTAATGGCTATACAAGGGCAGACAAGCGGACTTGTGGGCTTGCTAGGGTGTTTTATTATATACAAGGCAATTTTATCCCTGAATATTATTTGAAGGGCTGGCAGTATAAATATATAGTAAAGATAGACAAGGGCAAGGTATACGATTTAAGAATTGACAAGCTGGGATTGATTGATAGATTTAAGGGCAATATACCAGATTTATTATATTATATAAAAGCAAGCTATAAAGGGGCAATATATAATCTTGGCATTTATGATATATGTATATTATTTGAAACGATAAAATATAATCAAGTTATAGATAGGGGTTGATATATTATGACTAAATTATATATAATTTTATATCACTTAATAGAAAAATTAGACGGAGAAAAAATAGTATATCTTCATATACTACCATATAGAATAGCTGAATATATAAAGGTATATATTTTAAATCATATTGCATCATAAAATAAAAGGAGGTTAAAATGGATAGACATACTAAAGAAATTCAAAAATTTTTAAGGGATATGCAAGGGTCAAGAAGGTATAAAGGTAATGATAAATTAGGAAAGCAATATAGTCAAGAAGAAAAAATAAAAAGTCAATTAAAAAAATAAAAAGGATTAAGCATGAATAACATCAGAAAAGAAATAATCAATAAAATTATAGAAACAATCAGAAATAAAGTATATGAAGCATATAATAACCAGAGGGCTAGAATTATTGATATAAAAAGAAATTATCTTCTCTGGGATAAAAAGCATTGTGATATATGGAATGATTTTAGAATAGATAAGGATTTAAAAATAAAAATGCTAGCTGATTTAAAAGAAAAAGACCCCAGAAAAACTTTAATGCTAACAGAACGAAGATATATTTGTGAAACAGAAGAAAGAATTAAACAAATATATAATAAAAAGGCAGAAAAATTTTTAGAAAATATAGGGATATATGTAGAAAAAAGATTAAAAGAAGATAGAGTAAATTCTATAAAAAAATTGTATTTTGGATTTAATAGCGGTGCATGGAAAATAAACAATAGTAAAATATTTAGCTTTAAAACAATTTTGGCAGGTGGATATAATATTCAATGTCTACATATAAGGGTGATTTACTCTTATAAAAATATAGAGGTAATATGAGAAGATACCATAAACAAGTTTATATGCCCATTACAGACACTTTAAAATTAAAAACATACACAGACAAGCTAAACTGCCTAAAATGGCAATACACAAGGCATAGCTTGGACAATTTAAAATATAGGGCTATTGATAGGGCTGAATTATTATTGTCTATTAAAGGTAAACTTTTAAACTGGCAAGATATTTTTGAATATTATACAGACCAGCAAAACGATATAATTAAAGTAGTTTATAGGTTTAAATATATAGACGGATTAGATATAATTTTAGTTATATCACCTGACAAAAAAATAATTACTATATATCTGAATAGCTCTAATGATTTACATTATACTTTAAGGAAAAATCTTTATGTCAAAAAATAATAAATATATTATAGGTATAAACAATCCTAACTATAAGCATGGAAAAAACTGCAAAGAATATAATAATCATTGTATTGATTGTGGCAAAATTATAGATTACAGAAGTAAAAGATGTTATAAGTGTAGAGGGAAAACAATAAAAGAAAATAAACATCATAATTGGAAGGGAGATTTTCCAAAATGTATAGACTGTGGAAAAAAATTATCAATCAGAAAAACAAAAAAATATATTCCTAAAAGATGTATGAAATGCTGGCATATATTCGCAGTAGGAAAGGATAATCCAATGTATCATAAAAAAGGGGTAACTAAATATCAAATAGTAAAACATCATAAAAATCTCAATAAAAAAGATAATAGAAAAAAGAATATTTTAAAATTAACTCAAAGTAAACATATCAAGCTACATCATTTTGCATATAATTATTTAGTTAAGATAAACAAAATAGAACAATATACACAATGGTTTAAAAAGAATTATATGTAAGGGTGCATAACTTCTTTAATATCAATATGTTACAGAAATAAAAATCTCCTTGCATACCTTGACAAATATAGATTTATATGGTATACTTATATTAGACGGAGGGAAATAAAATGATAACTAAACTTGAAAAATTAGAAAAACAAAACAAAGAATTATTGGAAATATTGAAACATATACTTTTTATATTTGATAAAAATTACGATAAAGGCACTATCGGATATAATGTTTGTGAAGAAGCAAAACAAGCTATTGCTAAAGCAAAGGAATAAAAAATAATGATAAATAAATTAGAAAATTTAATTAAAAAAATAACATTAGACCAGCAAAAAAGACTTGCAGTAAATAGTTTAGATTGTCAATGCAATTTAGATAATGCAATAGCAAGTTATAAAATTAAAAAGAAGTATACCTATATAGATATAGGCAATAGTGGGCGGTATATGGTTGTCAATGATACAGGCGAAATTTTCGGCATAAAAGGATATGGAGTAATACATAGAGGACATAGTTTTGGAACATTAGACACTATTGACGATTATTTTTGGGGAGATTATAGGGCTATAAAAAAAGATAGCTCTTGCAAAAACTCTGTTAAACTTGTAAGAAAAATATGTTTAGAGCATTTGGGTTTATCAGAAGGATAAAATAAGGAGATAAACAAATGATATATGATTATGAAAATATAAAACATCAAAAAAGAGAAATTGCAGATAAAATAAATTCAGAATATAAATGGCTAAATATATCTACACTTGGCGGTGTAGAAAATGCTTGTATTATGCTTAGTTTATCTTTAGATAAAAAAGAAGATTGGGCTTATGGGATATTTCACAATTCAAGGTATTATCAGTTTAGTATTGATAGAAACGGAACAATAGAAAATTTTACTTGTAGTAATAAAGTTAAGCCTATAAGAAAAAAGACTGTTAAAAGTTTAGATGAAGCTATTGAATATATAAATAAAAAAATAAAGGAGAAATAATAATGAAAAAAAATATTGAGGTAATAAATGTAACGCCTAAATGGATAGGCATATATCCTATATTGGAAAACTTTATACATAATGGAACACCTAAACAAAAAAATTATGTATGCAACGAATTAAAAAATTATGTCAATATGCAGACAATAATAAAATAAACTAAAGAGGTAAAATTATGATTAGACCAGAATTAAAAAATTTGGAAATTATTGGAAAACATTTGACAGGACTTGAAATTAGAAATAGACATAATGAGAATACTTGTTTTATGGTAGAACGTTATACAGCTACAAATACTTTAATAACTAAATATATCAATATAAATTTTAAGCATATAGATAAAATATATTCTGATACTTGGGAATATATCCCACAAAAAGAAATTAATAATAAATATTTAATAGCATTATTGCATGAAATAGCTCATTATAAACAATTTAAAAAAACGACTTTGAGAAAATGGTTTACATTGGATTCTTTTATAAATGAAAAAAGAGAAAATGTAGCAATGAGATATGCACGAAAATATTACAAAAGATTTATCCCTGAAAGGAGTATATAATGGCTAACGATACTAATATGATTACAGATGTAGGAGAATTAAGACAAGAAGGCAGAGTTGAACAGGCAGACGCACTGGAAGAATTATATCATTATAAATATGGATTAGGAGATACTATATCTGAAAGAGCTTTTGAAAAAATGAAACAAGATTATATCAGAAAATATGGCTGGGTTGATAATTATGTTTGATAATAAAATAGGAGGAATAAATGGAATATATATTTGGAGTAAGAGCAACGGATAAACACGATTATGAAGTGGCAAGTATAGAGGCAGATAGTTTAAAAGAAGCAAAACAAGAGTTTGCTAAGGATTTTCCAGAAGATATAAACAATATTGCGTGTATAACAAGCGATAAAGGGTATGAAGAAATAAATTAATCAAGTTTAACCGTTAATAAAAGGGGTAATATAATGGCAGAAAAAATTTATAGAAATGGAAAATGGATAATATTTATAGACAAAAGGAGAAAATAAAATGGCTAAAATACCTTATAAATTACGATTAGAGACAAGGAAAAGACGAGCAAATAAATTAGGCAAATGTTTTTATCATAGCACAAATAATGGTGAAACAGTTAGACTTCCTTTTGCTAAACCTATTTTAGATATGATTGAATTATGGAAAAAAAGTGAACCTAAAGGAGAATAAAATTGTGGATATATTATTAAGAAAAAAGAAATTATATGATGTAGAAAATAAAGATGAAAATATAGAAAGTCATTACAGAGAATATCTATTAAGTTTTTCTTTAAGTAGACCTTTTATATCAATAATAATTGTAGACACTGCTGAAATAGTATGTTATGTAGATTTATTTACAATTCATAATTTATTTAATAAAATAAAAAAAGCTCTAAAAATTTTAAAATGTCCTTGTGGTTGGGAAAGTTTTAAGAGTTTTAATCATGGGCAGTTTTTTCATTTGCTAAAACATTTATGGATAGGACATCATTGGAATTGGTTAGAACTATTTGTAAATAAAATATAAGGAGAATATAATGAATTTTTTTAAATTTAGAATTATAATATGGACACAAAAAAGAGATAAAGAGAGAGTTAAAAGATTAACTGACAAAGGAATATCTTGGTTAGAAATTTTAAGGGCTGGGATAAAAGTTTGGGAAGATAGAAAACAATTAAATCCTATACATATTGGAAATTGATAAAAAATTATTTTTTTAATTGATATAACTCTTTTATTTACAATAAGTTAGGACAAAAAATAAATTTGACAAATAACAATTTATGTGGTATACTTATAGTAGAGGATAATATGAGAAGAAAAAAATATACAAGTAAATCTAAAAGTAAAAAAAATAGTAAACAATTAAGAGCATATATTAAAAGGAAAAGAGCAGAAACAGGTGTATATGAACAAAGGCATTTTGTTAAATTGACCTGTATTATATGTGAAAGAGTAGACAAATTTCAAAGAATTAAAGTAAATGATATTGATATATATACTCCTGAAACTACTAAAGATTATATATGTTTACTTTGTAAAGATACTTGGCAATATAGATTATGGGAAAAAGGTTTATTGCCTTTAAAGATAATACAAACATACCTTTAATAAAATAGGAGATAACAATATGAAAACAAAAGAAGTAAAACGCAAAGAAGCGGAAGAAAGACAAGAAAATTATAACAAATTAACTGCTACACAGAAGATAGCAAAACTAGATAAAAAATTAGGTAAAGGTATTGGGGCTAAAAAAGAAAGAGAAAGTTTCTTAAAAAAGGAGAAATAATTATGACTATTACAAAAAAAATAACTTATTCTACAAAGGGATTTGACTTTGCTCTTGAACCTATTGAAGATAGTATTAAAATTAAGAAACTTTTTAAAGGTGGGTATGAGTTAAGATACTTAACTCCTGATTTTGACCCTGATAGCCCTCGAAATTGGGATAATCTCGGCACTATGGTATGTTTTCATGGGCAATACGATTTAGGCGATAAAACAGACCTTACAAGCGATAATTTTAATGGTTGGGAAGAATTAGAGGATTATCTTATAAAAGAAAAAAAGGCGGTTATTATTGCTCCTTTATATATGTATGACCATAGCGGTATAAGCATAAAAATTGGTAGTTTTTATGGTTGTGGCTTGCCTCAAGGACACGCAAGATTTGATAGTGGACAAATAGGATTTATATATGTAGATGAAGAAACTTTAAAAAAGGAATATAATATAAAGAAAATTACTAAAAAAATAAAAGACAAAGCAAGCAAAGTATTAGGAGGAGAAATAAATATTTATGATAAATATGTTAGAGGAGAAGTATATACTATTGTAAAAGAAACTTATGATAAAAATAGAGAACAAATAGATTATGATTGTGTAGGTGGATATTTTGGTTATGAAGACAGTTTAAAGGCATTAGAAACTGATATATAAAGGCATATCATATAAAAGAAAGGAATACAAGATGAATACACTTATATGTAAAAATTGTGGACACTCTAAATTTATAATAGGCACTAAAACCTGCTGATGAAAAATGTGAAATATGTGGTAAAAAATTATATCTTAAAGGAGAAAGTGAAGAAACGACTATAAATGAATTAGTAAATGCAGATAAAGAATATACTCTACAAGAAATTATAGAAATGGATTTGATTAGAAGTATGGAAGATAATATTAAAGAATTAGGACATACAAAAGTATGGAATATTATAGATAGATTTTCAAATCCTGAAACACGAATTGCATATAGAAATTTATTTTTTAAATCAGGGGGAAGAATATGAAAAAATATAGAGTAGAAATTGTAGAAAGTGCGACAAAAAAAGTGGTTAGTGTAATTGGCAAGGATTTGACCAAAAAACAAGCAGAAATAAGAGAAGAAACAGGTATATCAAGGGTAAGAATTGGGGATTATTTTGTAAGAACTGTTATAGATAAAGGATAATATTATGTATAGAGTAGGTATATTATTTAATGACGGAACAGTAATAAGCAATAATTTTAAAACTAAACCTTTAGCAGAGGATTATTTATTAAGAGAAAGTGATAAGAAAAAAATTAAAAGGGCGGATATATTAAATCAAGAAACTAAAAAAAGAGAAAGGGTATTTTAAATGAAAGAAAAATTATACTCTAAAGAATATTTTGATATTTACGGAATAAGTTTATTAAAAATAAATAATATATTAGAAGATAATTATTTATTAGCATTAATTCTTCCTATTGCAGAAAAATATTTAAGAATTACTTTAACTGCCCTAAGAACAGAAGCTAGGCATTTTTTGAGTAGCTTTAAATTTAAAGATTATTGTGGCGAAACATATTTAAAACATGGAAATGTAATTAATAAAAGATTAACAAATAAATATATATATAATTATAATAAAAACATATTAAAAAACCATAATATCACAAGTAAGCGAGGATATAGAAAAAATTTATCATTAGAAATTTTGAGTGAAATATTTAAAAATGGAATTTGGTTAAATCAATATGGTGGTTATCAATGGCATATTATATGTAAATTAGCATTAGAGTTGGAACGCTATATAAAGTATCAAAATATGAATAAATTAATTTTTATTATAGATAGATTAAACGATACTGAACATAATAATGCTTTATATTTGGAGTCTTGTTGCTCTTTTAATTTTAAGGATATTTCTTATGATAGAGGGGGTATGGGAGAACCTGACCTTTTTCTTAAATGTTCTCCTGAAATTAGAAAATTAGGATATAAATATAGAGTAATGAATATAAAAAATTAAAATAAGGGACAGGAAGACTGAAAAATTTTTTAATTATTTAAAAATAGGAGATATAAAATGAAAAAATCATTGTTATTTATAATTATAGGAGTATTATTAATAGTAGTAAATTTAATAGTCTTAACAGACCTCTATGGTGCTACTTTAAATCAAAAAGCCTATATCAGAACCGCTATTATTGTAAATGTAAAATATCTTAATATGCCTTATAAAACACAGGGCTATAATACTATTTACAGACAAGAAGTAGAAATTACTTTTACTGACGGAATATTACAAGTGCCTAGAAATAGAATATTAAATGATATAATTCCATTAGGCAAAGTAGAAATAATAAAAGATATTAAATATAATAATGAATACTATGCAACTTATAGATTTATAAAATTAAACTGATTCATTGAATCAAATTATTTTTTTATAACTTGAATCGGTTGAATCAAATTAATTAAAATGAAAGGAATATAACATGGGCATTGAAAATATTAGAGGATTAGATGATGTATTTGATAATTATAAGAAAAATAAACAAGTTATATGCAAGAAATGTAATAAACCTATTAAAGAAAATACAGGTGGGATTTTAAAATATTGTCAAGGGCATGGTATTTTTGAAGAAAGTAAAGAAATTAGGAGAAATATATGAAAAAAAGCACAATTAAAAGTATATTATTTATAGTAAGGATAATTTTATGTTGTATTTTTGGATATTCAATATGTTTCAAACAATATGGACTTACAATAATATCCATTATTGGAAGTATAGTTATTTTATTTTTGGAATTGATAACAAATAGGGGATAAAATGAAAAATAGATGGCTATTTTTAATTATTATATTGTTATTATTCTGTTATTTTAAATACTCTACTCCACCTAAACCTATTTATAAGTGGAAAGACCCTAATATAACAATAACCAAATTATACTCATATAAACAATGGACATTAATTCATTATAAAAATACAAAAACAAATAAAAATAATCTTGGTTGGTATTATACAGTAAAATTTTAAGGAGGAATATATGAAAAAACTACGAACAAAAATCTATATATGGTATTGTGTATTAGTAAAATGGGGTAATGTATAATGAAAAAAGGTAAATATATTACATTAAAAATAGAAAATTCTCCTGATAGCTTATCTTCTAAGGTAACAATATCTCATGATATTTATTTAGAAGATAAAGACGGATATACTTATATAGGAGAATTTGTAGAAAGAAAAAATGCAATTTTATTTTGTAAAATAAAAAATAAAAAGGAGAAAAAATAGCATGGATAATAAATCTAATTGTGTTGAGTGTAAATTAAGCAATTGTAAATGTCCATATATATACAGCACAATTCCTATAAATAATAAAGGAATTTGTGTATCTTTTACTACATATAAATATAAATTAATAACTAAAATTAGAAAATTCTTTTTAGGAATATAAAATAAAGGAGGAACTCATGGATTATAAAGGATTAGGGTTAGGAATAGTAAGATTATTAATTACAATTGGTATAGGTGGATTAATTTACGGAACAATAAAATTAATATTTAAAAAATATGATAAAAAATAGAAAGGAATTTATCAATGAAAATGCAAATGGATAAATTATTACATTTAGTATGCAGTTATGCTATTTTATTAACCTTATATCATCTTATTGGATTACTTTTAGCAGTTGTATTAACAGTTGTTATTGGACTTCTAAAAGAAATTTATGACGCAAAGTTTGAAAGTGGTTTTAGTATAGGGGATATAGTTTTTAATATTATAGGGGTAGGATTAGCAGGGGTATTTATATTATTAATAATATAACAGGTTGATAAACAAATAAGGACTAAAATGAAAAAACTAATTATAATAACCATTATATTATTTATTACAATACCTATATCAAATATATATTCTGCTCCCCCTGACTCTACTCAATATGACCGACAACAAGATAGGAGAATAGATACAAATGAACGTGATATTGCTAGAAATACAGATGATATAGGAGATTTTGCAGATGATATTAGAACAAACGAAAGAGATATAAGAGATAATGAAAGAGATACAAATACAAATATAAGAAATATAGGAAGAAATATAGACGATATTACTGTTAATACTACAAATAATAATGAACAAGATATAACTTTATCTGACCATGATACAAGAATAAGCAATAATACCAATAGAATAAATAATTTAGATAATAGAGTAGGGGATTTAGAAAAAACTCAATATGTATATGAACAAGAATTTAGAATTATAGATACAAAAAAATGGACAGTTAAACCTTTTATAAGAACAAATTTTACAAGAAGTAAAGTAGATACAATTGGAGTTAGAGCTACTTTTAAATTTGGCAAAAGTTATGAAGAAAAGTTAATTGAAAAACAAGACGGAAGAATAGAAAGATTAGAAGCATTACTGGAAACAAAAACAATGAACGAAATAAAAACTGAAAAAATTAATAATGGTTGGAAGATAAATGTTAAAAATTCTCCAATTATATCAGTAGGAAAGGATTGGTAATGATATTATTAATTGATATAATATTTCTATATATTGTAATAAAAATATTTCTTAAAGCATTTAAGGAGGAATAAATGTTTAAATTTGATGAAAAAGAAATAAAAGAATTATATAAATTTATAGGTGAGGATGTGATTGTGCCTATGGAAACATCAAAAGAAAATGCAGAAGTAGACCCTACTAAAGTAGAAATTGTAAATGGTAAATTTAATAGCTCTAAAATTATAGAGTATAAAGGAGAAGAAATAGAAAAATTTGAGTTTAGACCGCAGACTTGGGAACAATTTATTGGTCAAAAAGAAGGAAAAAACAGAGCTAAAACTATTATGAAAAAAGCTAATAGAAAAATTAGATGTCATTTTTTAGTTGATGGAATAAAAGGACATGGAAAAACAACTTTCGTAGAATTATTAGCAAAAAGTTTAGGAGCTAAATTAATTCAAAGAGTAGGGAAACAAGTAGATGAAGATGAATTATTGAATATTATAAATGAAATTAATACTTCTAAAGAAAAATATATAATATTCTTTCTAGACGAGTTAGAAACAACCGATTGGCGTGTTATTAAAATATTAAATCCTATTATTGAACAGTTTAAAATTGCAGGGAAAAGGATTAAACCTTTTATTTTTGCAGGGGCTACTATTAATAAACATATTTTGATTAAGAATAATCCTGATACTTTAGATAGAATACCTACACATATAAAATTTGCACGTTATAATGCTAAAGAGATAGGAACTATTGTGAAACAATATTATCAGCAGTTATATCCAAACGAAAAAGTTTCTCAAGAAGTTATAGATATTATCTCTAAAAATTGTAAATTCAATCCGAGAACGAGTATTGCTTTATTGGAAGAATTTATTGTAGAACAAGATATTGAAAAAGTTTTGAGTAATTCTAAAATTATTAAAGATGGGCTTAATGAGATAGATATTGATATATTAAGGGTGCTTAATAGCTCTACAAGGGCTATGGGAGCAAATAGTTTGGCTATGAGGGTAAAGTTAAGTCAAAAAGAATATATCACCGAATTTGAGCCATTTTTAGTGGAATATGGGTATATTAATCGAGTGCCTTCAAGAGTGATAACAGATAAAGGCAAAAAGTTATTGGAGGGATTAAAATGAAAATGATAACTAATTATGAAGTTGAAGGTTGTTGGACAAGTCCAAAATCAGAAAACAAATGTAGAGTATGCGGAACAAAAATACAACCTGTTCCTGAAAAAAATCATTACAATTCCCAATATTGGAATTTAGCAAGAGATGATGGAACAATTCTTAAATGTTGTCCAAAAGGGTGTAGTGTTGAAACAGCAGAAAATATAATGAAAGAATTTTTAAAAATACGACATTATTGTATAGCTAAAAGTGAAAGTTGGCACTATAAATTAGATTATAATAAAATTAGAGACGCTTGGATAGATAGACAAGGAACAACATATCCTTTAGAGAGTAGAGAACATAATAATTTTGCTTTTGAACATAATACAGACGAAAGAACATTAGAAAAGAAAGGTTGGTTAAAACTTACTTCTAGGGAATTTTTATGGGGTAAAAAATTATCTAAACAACAAATAAATATAATATTTGATTATATTATGACAGTAGGTATAAAACAAGATGTTAAAAATTTTCAAGCATATATAGATAAGGATATGGGATTTTTTAAATTGGAAAGGGGAACTCAATGAAAAAAAATCATTTAGATTTTGAAAAATTAATAAATCATCCTCTCTTTGAATTAGCAAAAGTAGAATTAATTAGAGAGGGAAAAATTTTTCTAAAAAAAGAAGGAAAAAAATTGGTTTATGATATAAAAACTCCTAATATATTTTTTGTAGATATATTAGAAAAGATGTTAGAAATTATTAATGTAGCTCATAAACAAGGACAAAAAGAAATATTAGATGATTATATTAAGGAGAGATTATGAATAAATATAAATGGATAGATTTAAAGCTAAGAATACTACAATTTCTTTCAAAAATATTTAATGTGCCTATAATATTTTGCAAAACAACAAATTGGAGAAGGAAATGTTAGAAAAATATAAAAATCATCTAATAGTAAATGGTAAATCTAAAAATACTATTACTAATTATGTAGGTAGTATAAGAGATTTACTTAAAAAAATAAAGGTAGAAAATTTAGATACAGAAACTTTATCTAATTATTTTTTAGAACTTAAAAAATCTCAAACAGCAAGTAGTGTTAATGTTTCTAAAAGTGCTGTTAGGTCTTTTCTAAAATTTTTAAATAAAGATGTTATTGTGCCTCAAATTGAAAAAGTAGCAGAACGATTACCTGAATTTATTACAGAAGACTATTTTAAAGATAATGTTATACCTGTAATAGAAACTTGTTGTAAAAATCCTTTAAAAATGAAAGCAATTTTATATTTTATGTTTTATACTGGATTAAGATTAGGTGAAATTCCTTTGCTTAAAAGAGAAAATATAGATTTAGATAAAAGAGTAATTAAATTTTATATTCCAAAAGTAAAAAAAGAAAGATTGGGATTAATAGCAAGTAAAAAGGCTAAACAATTTATACAAGATTATTTTTCTATTGAACCAGAAGACACTAATGCTTTTAATATTAGTTATTCTGCTTTAAGACAATGGTTTAAAAATTATAAATGTTATTTTAAAGATATAAATTTTCACCCTCATATTCTTCGCCATTCTTTTGGAACTTATTGTAGAAAAATAGGAATACCATTAGAAGATATTAAGGAATTAATGGGGCATAGTAATATACAGACTACAATGATATATGCTCACGTTAATATAGACGATATAAAGAAGCGTTGTGATGAAGCAATAAAGCACAAAAAGAAAGGATAAAAATGGAAAAAATAAAGTATATACCAAAAGATTTAGTAGGTTTTGTTTTCTTTATAAATTTAAAGAGATATGAAAAATTTTCACTTGACAAAAAGAAGAAAATCACTTCCAAAATCTATGATTTAGGGTATATTCAATCAGTTAGAGACCCAATGGGTGCAAGAAGTGGAATAATAATAGAAGTAGAAAGATTTGGGAAAGCTATGGAAGAAAAAACACTAAAAGAAATACGCAAAGAAATTGTATCTATGATAAAATAAAAGGAGAGATATGAAAATAAATAAAGCTGAATATCAATTAAATTGGATTAAAAATAAGATAGGAGGGTGTTTAAGGATTTCTAATAATTGTGTGCCTCATTTATTAATTCTTAAAGATAATATTGTATATAGTATATGTTATTTTGGAGGCGATAGAAAATTTAGAGTATTTTATCCTTATATGGACTTTGATAATCAACAGAAATTTGATTTAAAATTAAGAGGAGACGTAGTTAAATATTTTACAAAAGAAGGAGGAATAAAATGAGTTATATAAGATGTTTATCTAATCCAGAAGGACTATATATTTGGGGAGACGGTAAATATGCTAATTTTACTTTAGCAAGCGAACCAAATTTCCTTGATAAAATAGTTCAAATTCCACAAAAAACTTTTGATAATTTACTAAAAAAATATATTAAAAATTATGGTGATAATGTAAATTATAGAGGAGCTTCTATAAAAGTAGTATGGGTTAAAACTGGTAAACTTCATCCTAAAGCTATGTGGGAAATTATAGGAAAATATGATACAGATATGAAAATAAGATTATCTTATAAAAATTGGCATATAGATATGTGGTTGGTAACTTGGGAATATATTACAAAAAGGTATAAGAAATGACAATATTAGATAAAATATTATTAATAATTTGTGGAATTCTTATATTAGGAGCTATATTATTTATGTTTCTATTAGAATGGGGGATATTATGAAATGGTATCATGTAACAAGCTATTATCGAGGAAAAGAATTTACTTTTATTCCTAATATACCTTATTATTTAAGAAAAGGAGAGGATAAAAGAACTCCTCGTATATGTGTTACTACTATATGGAGGCATTCATTAAGGTCAATTATATTAATAAAAAGACAGCAGGAATATTATATATATTCAACAGAAGAACAACCTATAAACCCTACAAAAATAAGAAAACAGCTTTTGAAAGATAAGAAAATTAGAAAAAATTGTAATGATTATCAAATGCTTGAAGATGGGTTTATAAATAAAGAGCATTGGTTTAATAATCCTACAAAAATGAAGTTAGAAGGAGTAGTTAAACTTTCAAAAAATCAATATGCAGGAATGTTAATGGGCTTTGGATTTTGTAATGAACCTAATATGGATACATTAAAATTAAAATCTTACAAAGAAAATAGAAAGATAAAATTATTTAGAGAACTAAAAAGTTATAAAGGAATTAAATTATGAACTGCCCTAAATGCAATTCAATTTGGACTTTATTTATTATTATAGACCCTAAATACAATACTAGAAAAGAATATTACGAATGTTTAAAATGTGGATTAATTAAATTCATAAGAATGGTAAACAATGAAAAAAATTAATAGTTGGTATGTATTGGCTAAAGAAGATAAAAGATATAAATATGATTTTTATCCTGTGTTAAAAAGGAGTTTTGTATTTTATGATTTAGAAGAAGCTAAAAGAATAAGAGATAAAAAACAAAAATTTTGTAAAGCAAAATTAGTAATATTAAAAAGAACTTGTCAACTTGTAAAAGTATAAAAAAAGGAGATAAAAAATGATAAAAACTATAACTATTAGTAAAGCTGGAACTCCTTTAACAGTTAAAATAGAACGTAAAGACGCTTGCGAAGCTACTATAACTTTTAAAGGAAATTTTTGGTTTTCTCGTCTTAATGAAAATAAATTAATTGAAGATTTAAAAATAATAATAAATAGATATGAAATATAACGAATAGGAAAATAAATAAATAAGGAGGAATATATGAAAAATTGGACAAGAGAACAAGCATTAAAAGAATTGCAAAAGAGATTGCTAAAACGCAATTTAAAATTAAACCTAAATGAATATGGGCTATACACCGATAATATTAGATTAGCAATTAGAAGAATAGGATATTGGAGCTATGGTGCTGACTATGATTATAGAACAGTTAGTATTAAAATAGAAACAGACGAATATCCTCACAAAAGATTAAGATTTGAAAAATTTAAAATTCTTAAAGGAGAATATATTGTCTTAATAAATAAGATTAAACAATTAATGGTAAATGACAAAAGAAGAAAAAAGAATAATATAACACAAGAACAACAAACAAAAGAAACTATAAAAATATTAAGAGAAAAATTAAAGAAATTTTCTCCTAGATTAGATGGATATGAAGGAAATTCTCTTGCAGTAAAAACAAAATATTTTGATGTAGATTTTTATGTTGAAGGGAAAAGTGTAAGAATATCTTTAGAAGGTTATAGAACTTTAGAAGTAGATACTGCTATTGCTTTATTAACTTTATTAAAATAAAAGGAGGAGAAATGCAAAACATGATTGATATTACAGGTGTAAATTTAATTGAATTTGTAAAAAGAGTTTATGAATTGTCTATCCCTCAAGGACTTGGTTTTTTACATTACAAAAATAGAGGATTAACAGATGCAGAAGCTAAACAACTTATTATTACAGAAATACCAGAGCATTTTCATCCTGTAAATATTGTTATAGATATGGATTATGTAGATGGTAGAGCCTGTAAAATGATAGTCTTTAAAGAAAATGATAAACTCTATATCAGAAATTCTTGGTATGACCACATGGATGAACAATTAAGAGAATTATTAATATCAATATTGCCTGAATATACAGAATTGCCTAAAATAAATGAAGAACATGGTATATCCTGCAATTGTTTAGATTGTCAACTTAAAAAGAGGTAAATAATGAAAAAATTATATGATATAATAGTTTTAAAAAATAATATTCCACAATGTATAACAGGAATTCCTCAATGGTTAGTATCTTTAGTAAGAATAACTTATTTATTATTACTATGTGGGCTAATATGCTGGACTATTTATTTATTTAAAATAAAATTAAACCTCTTTGGATTAATTTTTATATTTGTTACAATTGATTATATACAACCTTTGTTTGGAAGAAGTGGAATGCAAGGACTTGCTCATATAGATTAAAATGGGGTTTTATGAAAACAAAAAACAAAAAGGAAAAATATCACAAAGAATAGTGTATAGAAAAAAGATGCATTCATTACAATTCAAAAGATATATTTATGTGCGTTGCTTGTCCATATGTTAAAAAATAAAAGAATTTATCTATATATTATATAATATATACATATATAGTAATCAATATATATTAAGAATATAATATATTAATTAAGTTATTATTCGTATTTACTAACGTAAATACTCTTAATAACAGAGCTTAAAAGCTCTTTATCATGTGCAGAACTATCGAAAGGAAGAAGTAAGTAACCAATGGACACAATATATAGTGGCTAATAATTTTTTTAACCCTATATATAGTAGTTTGACCATATAGATACAATATGTTGGAGAACCAATTTTTCAATAATACCATATATAGTATAGCATAAAAGAATTTAAAATATATCACGATTTACCCTTGACACCAAAAGAATAGTGTGATATACTTATAGTAGAATGGTATTATAACCTGAAAGGGAGAGAAATGCCAAAAGGGTATGGAATTTGGTCAAAACCTCAAAAAAGTAAGGAAACTAAAGACAGTTCTACTAAACCACGTGGCTTCAAAAGACCGAAAGGTAGAACTATGAAAACCTATCAAAACAAAATTAATCAACTTAAAAGAAAATATCGCAAACTATTTAATTATTCCAAGAAGCATAAAGAAGGTTTTCATAATCGTTATTCTACTGTGGAAGCTTATTTGAAAGAGTTTAAACTTAAACAGCCAAATATTAATGCATAGGAGGAGAATATGTTTAAAAAAATACCAATATTAATTTTATTATTTAGTTTAATTTTTACAGCATCAGTATTTGCAGATGTTTCTTATTTGATTTTTGTAACTCAGGGAACAAGACCAATGCATGATATATTTAAAAGGGATTTTGATGAAAAAGGAGATACAGACCACTTACATTATATTGTAACTGAACCTTATGAACTTTATAGTTTAGCTCCTATTCCAAATACAAATAATGGTTATGTATTAAAATTTTTAAATGATACTGACCCTGAATATTTAGCTTCACTTTTGATAGCACATAAAGATATTTTATATGTAAGACAATTAAAAGAATATTTTGAACAGGAGCAATAAATGAAAAATATGATTGATATTACAAGTGTAGATTTAGTTAAATTTGTAAAAAGAGTTTATGAATTGTCTATCCCTCAAGGACTTGGTTTTTTACATTACAAAAATAGAGGATTAACAGATGAAGAAGCAAAACAATTAATCCTTCCAGAAAAAGAAGGATGTCAATATGCAAAAAATATTGTTGTAGATATGGACTATATCAAAGGGCGAGCTTGTAAAATGATAGTATTTAAAGAAAATGATAAACTATATATCAGAAATTCTTGGTATGACCATATGGATGAACAATTAAGAGAATTATTAATATCAATATTGCCTGAATATACAGAATTGCCTAAAATAAATGAAGAACATGGTATATCCTGCAATTGTTTAGATTGTCAAATATTAAAGAGAGGGAATAAATGAAGGATATATTAGTATTATTAGGAATGTTTGTAGCTGGGGCATTATTTATGTGGTTAAGACCTAAAATATTTAAACAAGCTAAGAAACAAGTTAGAATGGTCTGGAACGAAGCATTTGATAAAACAGAAAGACTTAATGCTTCTATTGGCAATGTGTTTAAAGCTAATGGTGATGAACCTTTTCAATGGAAGAAATTTACAGGTGGTTTTCTTAATATAGGAAGTTTAAAGGATTGGGGAAAAGATATAGTAAGTTTATTTAATGTTAGAAAATTAACCATATATATTCTTATAATAAGTGTAGTATTTGGATATGGTTGGTGGAAAGGAACACAAGGAAAACCTATTAAAGTTGATATAGGATATGGCAAAGAAGCTAAAATAGGTTTAGAAGGTGGGCAATATCTTCATATAGATAAAACAGGAAGAGTTTATTTAAAAGATAAAAATGGAAATATTTTAAAAACAATAGGAGTTAAAGATATAGAAGGATTAAAAAGAAAATTAGCACCAATAGGATTGCAATTTGAACCAATAGCCATTATGGGAGCAGGAATGGGAATAAGTGGGTTTGGAGGCGAAGCTGGAGTAGGGATAAGCTGGTTAAGATATTGGAAATGGAGAATGGATGCTTTTATCACTAATAGAGGATTATATCCTCTTGCTACTTCCTATAGATTAACTACAAATAGTGGAATAGGTGTTGGTGTAGGAATGGGTTGGGAAGGCGATACAAGAACCATAGTATATTATAATTGGAAATTTTAAGAGAGGATAATATGAAAAGTAAAAAATGGAATTATGCAGTAATAAGAAGTATTTTTGGAAATTTATGGGTTGGAAAAACACCTTCATCAGTAAAAGATGAAGTAATATTTGCTGATATTAAAGATGCTATTGATAAAGCAGAACAATTATTTTTAGAACATCGCCCTTGTTTCGACCCTGATATAGATGAAGATGAGGAAGATTATGATGAAGATTTAGCTTCAGAATATAATAATATAATAGATACTACAGAAGAAACCGCAGAAGAAATTAGAAAAGGTATGGAAAAGTTTATAGTAGAATAGAGAAGGAGTATGAAGAAAATATTAAGATTAAAATTAAAGGATTTAAAATAATGAACCAAGCACAAAAAAATATATTAAAAATTTTATATAATAGACAAAAAGGTGGAATAAAAATGAGTGATTTGTTAGAAATTATTAATAGTCCTGAATTAATGGAGAAAGAATTAAAATTATTTAATCATAAGAAAGAGAGACAAAATGAATAGAATTGAAATAACTCATAAACTTTCTAAAAAAGAAAATTGGACAGAAGAATTAATTTATGTTCATAGAACTCGTTTATTATTAGGAGTAATACTTGGAATTATTGTAGGATTTTTTACAAGGGGATTATTTTAATATGGACAAATTAATAATAAAACAAGATTATAAACTTAAAATTAAAGACAGAGTTGGAAGATATATAGGTATTGGAAAGCATACTAAACAATATATGTTTAGAGATTTAACTACAGGACAAATTATATTTATTAGTGAAAGAGATTTGATAGGAGTTACTTTAAAATGAATAAAAATAAAGGTTCACAATTTGAAAAGAAAGTTCAAAAGGCAATAAATTCAGGTGCGTTGTGGTTTGACAAAGGAGACCTAAAGACAGACGATTTAATGATAGAATGTAAATATACGAATAAAAAAAGTTATAGAATTACCACTGCAACTCTGCAAAAGCTGTGGAACGATGCTTTAGAGGCAAACAAAATGCCTCGATTGGTCATAGGTATTGATGATGGAGAAGCTAATTGGCTTCTTAATGTAGAGATAACCAGAGGAGGTTTGAGATGAGAAAAAAAATATGGACTAAAGAAAAACTGGATGTTCTTTCATTGTATCTTGATACAGGTGCATCCTATAAAGTAATAGCAGATAAAATGGGTGTAACCTATGATGCTATGGAAAAGGCTATTCGTAGGTATGGTTTAAAAGCTAATATAGATACTACTTTAGTATTACCTAAAGATAAAAGTAAGCTTAAAAAGGATGATGTTACAAGATTATCATGTCTTATAGGGCAAAATCTCTATGATAATTATCGAAAAGTAGCACTTCGAGAACCTAAAGCATTAAAAGGTAAAGCCAAAAGGGAAGAAGAATCAATTTTAGACCTTTCAGATATTCATATGGGAACTATTAACGAAGTCTTTGACAGTAAAACAGGTAAAAAAGAATTAACTTATAATATGAATATTTTTAAACAAGAAATGGCTAATCTTCAAGAGTCTATTTTTCAAATTCATGAAATTTTACGAAATGCTTATAGTTTGAAGAAATTAAATATTTTTCTATTAGGAGATATTATAACTAATGATAGAATATTTCCTGAACAAACATTTGAAATTGAAAAAGTAGTAGGGCTTCAAATTTGGGATGGTATCAGTTATTTGACAAAATTCATTAATAATATGCTTAAAATTTATGAAAAAATTACAGTAGTAGGAGTTGTAGGAAATCATGGTAGGTCAAATCCTACTCATTATAATGAACCTGTCCAGAATAATTTTGAGTTTTTTATATATAAAACACTACAAAAACAATTTGCAGATAGTAAACGAGTAACTATTATAGTGCCTGAAACACGTAGATATATTCATACTGTTTGCGGTTGGAGGCATCTTATTGAACATGGAGATAGTATGAGAGGTTCAAGTGCTAATTATATTGAAAAGCAGATAAAAGATTTAAAATTAAATATTGGAGGGTTTGATGTCTTACATTTTGGACATTTTCACAAATTAAATGAAATAGAAATTTCTGAAAATATTATAGTTAAACAAAACGGATGTTGGATTCCCAAAGACAATTATGGATTTAATAAGTTTAAAAATTATTCTATTCCGAAACAGCATTTCTTTGGATGTAATGCAAAAAGACCTGAAACTTGGAGTTATAAAATTGACCTTCGGATAGGTCAAAGGGATTCCAAATGAACATAACTAAGAAAATACTACAAGCAATTAATATAGCAGGATTTAATTTGATTTATGGAAAAAGAACAGAAGATTTTTATTTAGTTTCTAAAAAAGATAGATTAAATTATAAATATGAAAAAAATATAAAACATTTAAAAGATTTGGAGAATTTATGAAAAAAAGAAAACCTGTTCCTGTTCATACTGCTACTGCTGGAACAGTAGTAGAAATTTTAAAAGCATTGGGAATTAGTAAGAAAAAATATAAAGAAGTAGTAAAAGAAATTCAAAGATTAGAAAGTAATAATTATGAACCTTTTCCAATAAGATAAGGAGATTTATGAGCAAATCTACTAAAGAACTTATTATATTAGTAGGTAATATAGGAAGTGGTAAATCTACTCTTGTTAAAGAATATGTAGAACAAGGATATGTAGTTATAGCAAGAGATTCTTTTAGATATGGTATTGGAGCAGGTAAATATATCTTTAATTTAAAGTATGAACCTGTAATTTGGGCAACAGAATTAACACTGTTTAAAGGACTTGCTGTAATTGGTGCAGAAAAAATAATAATAGATGAAGTAGGAATTAGTAAAGCAATGAGAGCACGATATATTAATCATGCTTTAGCATGTGGATATAAAATTACAGCAATAATAATGCCTATATTATCTAAAAAAGAATCTGTAGATAGAAGATTACAAGACCCTCATGGACAGCCTGATAGAACAATATGGGAAGGGGTTTGGGAAAAGTTTAATAAATTATATGAATCCCCAACTAAAGAAGAAGGATTTGATACAATAATAAATTTATAAGGAGAATGATATGATTAGAGTAACAAGAGTAAAAGAAAGAAAAGACGGAAGTGCTACTATAGAATTTACATATACTAAAGCTTTTGCTGAAATAGTTAAGAAATATTATGGTAAAAAAAGAATATCCAAAAAATTAATCCGTAAATTTGTAAGAGAAGGATTAATCAATCATGCTAATGAACATTCTAAAATAAAAGTAAAAGATTTAGAATTAGGAGTAAAATCATGAAATTTAGAAAAGAACAAGTAGATGATGTTTTAACAATAGAATCAGATAATCATTATACTTTTTGTAAAAAAATATTAAAATCAGGAGAAAAATATATTATTATAGATGTGCAATATGCAGTATTAAAAGTATCAAACAAGGTTGCAATGTATAGTGCTTTAATATTAGCGAGGAAAAAATAATGAAAAAGAAAGATATAAAATTATTTGATAAAACAATTCATGAAGTAAAAGATGTCCTTGCTGGACTTTCAAAAGAAAGACAAAAATATCATGAAGAAATAAGTGAAATGAGACAAAAAGAAATTGAAATTAGAAAAGTAAAAAAACAAAGAAGAAAACAACATGATAAAGCAGTAAAAAAACAAATAAAGGAATTATTTGAAGTAGTTAATGATTTATATGAATTATTTACAGACTTATCTAATGGAAAAGAATATTGTAAACATAAAAGAACAAAGTTAGATTTAAAAATTCTTAAAAGCGATACTAATTATCGGTATTGTTCTGTTTGCGGTAAAGCTATAAATTTTAATGGAGTGAAATAATGGGTAGAAATATTAATTGTCATTATTTTTGTGAATATTATAGATGTTCAAATCTTAAAATGAGAAAACCATTTCAAATTTTCGCAACATTATGTATAGAAAGAATACCAGGTAAAATATGTTCAAGAGCAATAAGAACCCCAAGACCAAAACGACCAACAGTAGCACCGCCTAAAAATATAAAGGAGTAAAATAATGCCTTATATAAATAAAGATGATGGTCGTAGAGAAGCATTAAGAAATGGAGACCCTGCATTAAACGCAGGGGAACTTAATTATCAAATATTTTATTATATTAAGCATAAATATTATAAAACAGCAGAATTGGAAAATTTTGTAAAACAATTTTTAGGAGAAAATCCTAACTATCAAAAATATAATGATATGACAGGATGTTTGATTAGATGTTATAAAGAAATTAAAAGAAGATTAGGATTAGATTTGAAAAAAACCTTTGAAAGAATTTTAGATAGTTATGATGATGAAATAGCAAAATATGAAGATACTAAAATAGTTAATAATGGTGATGTTGAATAAAAGGAGGTAAATAATGGGAGATAAAATACGCCTAACAACTTACCTTGCAGGAGCTATAGAACACGTTAGCAGTAAAGAAATGACATCGTGGCGTGATGAACTTTCTGCAAAAATAAAATCTAAAGATTTGCTTATTTATGACCCTGTGGCTCAAGAATCTTCTAAAGTAGGAAAACCATCTGGTGAACAGGTAGAATATATTAGAGGATTAAAAAGAGCAGGGAGATTAGACTTATTTTTCCATGAGATGTGGAAAATATGGTTCGGACAAATAGCAGAAAATACCGATATAATTCAGCTTTTAACTTCTCTCCGTATGAGAAAGCACATTGATGGAAATAGACAAGAAGAATTGCAATATTGGGGAGATGCAGAAGCAGTTGTTAGAAGTGATTTTATTGTAATTTATATGCCTAAAGGTATTAAAACAGTAGGAACTATTTGGGAACAAGTATTTGCTTTCCTTTTTAGAATACCTATATTATTAATACTTCCAGATTCTAGCAAAACAGATGCTAATTCTACTTTATTATTTGGCACTCAAATTGCTAATAATGGTGATTTACATGTTTTTTATAGTGTAAATGAATGTGTAAAACATATCAAAGAGACTTATAAAATAGAAACTGAAGAAGATATTACTAAGAAAGAAAAGAAAGGAGAATAATGTGGCTAATGTGGCTAAATGTGAACATTGTGGAAATGAAATAAAAAAATGTATTAGAAAAGGAATAAAAAATTTGGAAATATTTTATAAATTAATAAAAAATCAATTTGTATATGGAGGGAAGAAATACGCACAAACAGAAACTAAAGAAGCCACTGATGTTCTTTTTGATGATTTTGGTAAAGGTTGGTTATTCGGAACAATAGCAAAATATGTAAAGAGATACACTAATTTGGCAAGAGAAAGAGACCTTTTAAAGATAGCTACTTATATGTTCATATTATGGCTTAAAAGAGGCTTTCATTTAAAGAAAAAAGGGAGTTATGATATAATTAATACTACAGTTAAAGCTAAAACAGAATTTTTTCCTGTGTTTGTTGATACTATAAATGAATATTTAGAATCACATATTATAATTGCAGATAATCCTTTAGAAAAAATCTATACCCTACTTAAAGAATGTAATGATACTATATTTGTTTTAATTAAAGAAGAAAAGTTTTTAAAAATTTTTTATTTAGCATATTCTATTTGGAATAAAGAAATTAAGGAAAAAGGCAAAGATGAAGATGTGAATAATGAATCTAAAAAGGAGACATTATGCCAGGCGGAGACGGAAGAAAAATAATCGGATATTGTATTCATTGTAAAGACCCTATTTACGAAGGGAAAAAATATGTTATTGATGAAAATAAATATATGCTTCATGGAGAATGTAATAAATTAATTGAAGATTGTTCTATTTCTTTTGGAGATTAATAATGGCTAAACGAATTAAGATTATAAAAGAAGTTGATGATATTATAGGAAGAATAACAAAAGCAACTCAAGATTTATTAACATTATCAAAAAAAACAAAATCAAAAGAACTTTCTAAATTACTTGCGACTTTTGTTATTTATTATTCAGAATTAACTTATAAAGTTTCAATAATATTAATGTCTAAAGCAATGGATTATTATAAGAAAGATAAAATAGATGTAGAATTTGAGAAATTAATGAAAAAGAATTTTAAAATGAAGAATGGGGATAAATAATGAAGATTGAAATTAAATTAGACAATCCTAAATATTGTGATGGATGCTCTTGTTTTGTGAGAGAACAAGATTCTAAGATGCCTCTCAAAAAACTTTGTAACTTATATGGATTACATTTTACATATATACATATAAAGCCAAAATATACAGGACATTATCAATTTATTCGACCTGAAAAATGTATTAAAGAAAATGGAGTATAAATGAATAAAGTTAGAGTATCTATTACAATCAGAGATAGTGAAAATAATAGCCCAGAAGCATTTGCTAAAGCTATTAATCGTTTTAAGAAGAAAATAGCTAAAGAAGGAATATTAAGATTATATAAAGATAAAAGGCATTATGTTAAACCAAGCGAAATAAGACATAAAAAAGCTCAAGAATTAGAAAGAAAGAGGAAATTGGCGAAAAGGAAGAAATGAATAAAGTAATTATAATAGATTGGGGCATGGTTTTGCATATAGCTTGTTACGCTTCTGTAAATAATAAAGCAGTGCCTCCTACATATACTGCATGTATAATGATACTTTCTTATTTGAGAAAAATAGGTGTTGATGATAGCGATACGATTATCATTGCAGTAGATGGTAGAAATTCATGGAGAAAAGATTATGAAAAAACATATAAAGCTAATAGACCAGAACAACGAGAAAAATCAGGGCTTAATTGGGCAGATTTATATGAACAATTTAATGAGTTGCTAATTCAATTAGATAAAGCAACAGATTTTCATATTATTCAATTAGATAGAACAGAGGCAGATGATATTATGGCAGTTGGGTGTCGCTTTTTCAAAGATAAAGAAGTAGTATTAGCAACATTTGATAGTGATTTAGAACAAATGTGGGAACTCCCAAATGTAAAAATATTTTCTCCTAAAATTAAATATAAATCAGCAAAAGGAGCATATAAAATTAAACCAGAAAAGTTTAATGCACAGACTTTAATTGCTAAAAAGATTAATAAAGAAGCATCTGATAATCTTACTAATCCTATATTGAATGAAGAAGATTATGAAAATAGAATGTTATGTGTGAATCTTTTAGAACTTCCTTCTTTTATAGAAGCTCCTATTGTAGAACAGTTTAAAAATCTACCAATAAAAGGACAAGATTTACAATGGATGCCTTTTCAAACGAGTATTGTTCCTAAACTTGAAATTATATATACAGATAAATCTAAAATAATAAATTATGAAGATGTAGTTAAATATAATGAAAAGAAATTATTAAGAAAAAAGAAAGCTAAGAAAAGAGGTAAGAGATGAGTAACGAAAAACATCATTGTTTTTGGTGTTGTCCTGATATGGATTTTTTTAGTTTTTTAGATTTTAATAAAAATTGGACATTAGGTTTTATTATTTTATTGGTAATTAGTTTGTTTGGAATGGTAGCATTTTCAGTATGTAAAGGATTTAATTTTTATTTAACCATTATAATAGGAGTTTTATATTTTTGTTTTGGTTTTTGGTTAATATCAAAATATGAAGAAAAATAATAAGGAGGTAATATGTCTTATTTAGTCGTATTAGCAATTGGAGTAGTTATAGGATTTGCTGGATGTTTCTATTTAGTAAGAAATGGATATATTAAAGTAAGAAAGGGATAAATATGGATAGCAGAATAATAGAACATTATAAAGAAATTTGTGGAGTATATATTTTTGAAAATTGGTCAAAAGCACAAAAATATTTTGAGAATATATCTTTACCGAAATATATAATGATAGCTGGTGCATTACATATTAATAAAGAAGCAATTAATTGTCAATGTAAAGATTTAACTATATTTGATGTTTATTCTACACAATATCCACAATGTGCAGATAGATGTAGAAAATGTGGAAAAGTTATTGATAAAATAAAAACTGAATATATTTTAAATAATCCACTTTAAAAAGGAGGAATAAAATGGGATTTAGAGATAAGAAAAAAGAAACAAAAGGAATGACGGAACAAGACCTTAATATAGAAGCACGAAAACTTTATCAGGCTAAAATAGCAAAAGCTAATAAAGAAATTAATGCTGTGCTTCAAAAATATGGTTTAACGTTAAGAATTACTCATGGTATGGAATTAGTTCCAAGAAGATAAAATTAGGGATGTTTATAATAAATAATCTCTAAAAAAAGGAGGCAATAAAATGCGGTTTTTATTTGCATTTATTAAAGATGGAAAGAATTTAGTGAAAATTGCTATGGATGATGGTAAAGAAAGATGGATGGAAACTTCGCCAGCAGTGTTAGGTTTTGCGAAGAAAGCTTTAAAAGGTAGTGATAAAACAACAAACTATCCAGGTGATGAAGTTAAAGTTACATATACAGAAGAAAATGGTAAATATAATTGCACAAGAATCGAAAAAATAGGTGGAGCTTCAGCATCAAATAGTGAAGTATCAACTAATGGTAAACCTAAATGTGCTGATTGTGGGAAGGAATTAAAAGATAATAAATATAAAAAGTGTTATCTCTGTAATAAAAAGAATCCATTAAAAAACGAAGCATCTACTGAAGGTAAATATATTTGTTCAGACTGTGGTGCTACTTTAAAGGATAATAAGTATAAGAAATGTTATACTTGTAATCAAAAGAATCCAGATTCAGGAACTAAAGATAGAGGTTCTACTGTAAATAATAGTATTAAACGTCAAGCAATAGGTCATATGACTTCTCGTTCATTGGTGGCTTTACAGGGAACTTTAGACCCTAATACTATTCAGGAGCAAATTAGGGCACTTTATAAGCTTTATACTGAATTAGTTGGATAAATAGAGAGGAGATATAATGACTTGTATTGTTGGATTTATAGATAAACAGAATAATGTTTATATAGGAGGAGACTCCGCAGGAGTAGGTAGTGGTTATCACATTCGAGATAGAGAAGACTCAAAAGTGTTTCGTAATGGGAACATGATAATGGGTTATACATCGTCATTTAGAATGGGTCAGCTTTTAAGATTTAAATTAAAGATACCAAAACATCCTAAAACTATGCCTGATTATGAATACATGTGCACGTTATTTATTGATGCGGTAAGAAAGTGTTTAAAGAAAAATGGATATTCAACAATAGATAAGAATGAAGAAAAGATAGGAGTATTTCTTGTAGGTTATAAAGGTAAACTTTATGATATAGAAGAAGACCTTCAAGTAGGGATAAATAGAGATAAATATAATGCATGTGGATGTGGAGAAGCTTATGCATTGGGTTCATTAGCTACAAACAAAGGAACAAATGCTTTATACATTGTTGAAGAAGCTTTGAAGGTAGCAGAAAAATTTAGTGCAGGAGTAAGAAGACCATTTAAGATAATTAAATTATAAAAAGTAAAGGAGAAATAATGGCTAAAAAGAAAGATAAAAAGAAAAAGATTAAGAAGATTATAGATATTGAGCAAATCCTTTTAAGAAGTAGAAATTTATATTTATTTGAAGCTATTAGAGAAGAAAATTCAAAAGAATTAATTAAAAGTATGATGGCTTTAGATAGAATTAACACTAAACCGATAAAATTATGGATAAATTCTCCAGGTGGTAGCGTTGATTGTGGATTTGCTATTATTGATACTATGGCAAATATTTCATCTCCTGTAATTACTATTATTTCTGGAGAAGCTTGTTCTATGGCAGGGTTTATTTCTGTAGCAGGAGCAAATAGATTTATTACTAAAAATTCTACTTGGATGGGTCATGATATGTCTGGAGGTATTTGGGGAGATTATACTACAAAAGTTCTTGATAGGGCAGGGTTTTTAAAAAAGACCCAAAAACATTTGCAGGAATTTTTAACAGAACATACTACTTTGAGCAAGGCTGATTTAAGAAAAGCTACTCATGGAGAGCTTTGGCTAGACCCATATGAATGTTTAAAAAAAGGAATAGTTGATGGAGTATTAGCAACAAGAAAAGGGCGAAGGATAAAATAATGAAATTTTTAGTTAAAAGTGAGCGAGAAATTAAAGATTTATTTATAAAGGAAAAACATATCTTAATTTCTATTAAAAGTCCAGATTCAAAGAAATTAAAATTACCTATTTTAAAAAGTAGAATTAAAACTTTATTTTTAGAATTTCATGATTTGGATGGAGTTAGATTTCCAAAAACACAAAACAATCCAAAATATTTATTATTTAATGCCGACCATGCTGAAAAGATATTAGGATTTGTGCTTGCAAATATAACTAAAATAGATTTAATAGTCTGTCAATGTGAAGGAGGGATTAGCAGAAGTGCTGGTGTTGCAGGTGCATTAAGTAAAATATTTAATAATGATGATACATTCTTTTTTAAGAATTATTTACCTAATAGATATGTTTATAGTGGGTTATTAAATTATTATTATAATAAGGAGATATAATGTTTAAATTTCCTAAAGATTTATTAATTATAGATGTAGAAACATCAGGAACATCGAATAATGCTTCTATAATTCAATTAGGTGCAGTTATATTTGATAAATCAGGTAAGTTATGTAATACTGAATTTAATCAATATATTATACCTTATACTTCAGAATGGTCAGAAGAAGCATATAAAATTCATAAAATAGAAAAATCTTTCTTAGTTAAAAATGGTTATAAATTAGAAGATGTAATAAAAGCATTTGAAGATTGGGCTTCTTGTCAGGGAATGTTTGAATTAAAAAAGAAATATTGGATTGCCCAATGGAGTTGTGGATTTGATACCAATATGCTTCAAAATGCTTATGCAATTTTAACTAGAAAATATCCTTTTCATTATAGAGCTTTTGATATAGCAAGTATAGTAAGATTTGAATTGGCAAATAGAGGAAAAATAAAGACAAAATGTGGAATGATAAAATGTGCAGAAGCATTAGGAATTGATGTCATAGAAAATAAATTACATGATGGATTATATGATGCTCGATTAAGCGGACAATTGCTTGAACAACTTGTGAGGGAGGCGTAATAATGTTTAATTTTTTAAAACGATTTAAGTTTAAATTTACAGCAAAAAATTCTATTGGGTTGGCATTATTACTAAATATAGTAGTGTTATTAGTTATTGCTTTGCTAGTAACAGGAGTAAAAGACACAATGCTTTTGATAGAAAGACAAATAAGAATGTTTGAATTAGATAGAAGAGAACAAATTTATGATTTATATGAAGCATTAAGCACTACTATGGATGTTACAATTACAAATGCAGTTGGATTATTAGATTTAGCTAAAGAAGTAAAAGATTTAAAAATTATATTAATAAAAACAAGTAAAGATATGAAAAAGCTAAAACGTATAGATTTACCAAATATAAAAAATATTAAAGAAGCAAATTTAATTATTCGTAATATAACTGCTGGAGTAAGTGGGTCTGGAACGCATATTAAAATTAAAGGCAATAGTTATATATTATCTGTAGCTCATATGATAGATAAAAAAACAGATAAAATGTATGGAATAATTAATGATGGAACTAAATATCCTTTAATTTTAGAAAAGATAGATAAAAAGAATGATTTATCATTATTTAAAATAAAAGGAATAAATGATTTACCATATTTAGAACTTTCTAAAGAATCTCCAAAAGCAGGAAGTGAAATTGTAATAGTAGGGAATCCTGATAGTTTAGAAGATATAGTTACAGAAGGGATAATAGCTAAAATAACAAAAAAAGGATATATATTTACTAATTTAGTATTTTTTGGAAATAGTGGGGGAGCTATTCTTTATAAAGGCAAAATTATAGGAGTAGTAAGTCATTTAAAAACATATTTAAGTTTTCCTGTAGTATATGTAAATTATGGATATGGATGTAATTTAAAGGCGATAAAACATTTTTTAAGGTATATCAAACCTTATTAATATTATGCAAAGAGATGGTAAAAATAAATTCTATAGAAAATTAAAAATAGATAAATCTATAAAAGATTTGATTAGATTTTATAATGATTGGAAAAAAGAAGCACAAAAAGAGTTAAACAATCGTAAACAATAAAAAGGTGTGTGATTTAAAATGATTAAAACTACATTAATAGATGCATTGAAATATTTTACTATGTTATTTAAAGTTATGACATTTTTTATTAGTATATTGATTATTTATATTATTATGTATATTAAAGGTGGTCAATTAGGTAAATGGATAATGAAAATATATAAGAGGTTTAAAAATGAAAAGACCAATTAGAATAGATATACAATTTTTAAAACAAAAAAGTGAAATATTAAGCCAAATAGAATTAGAACAGCCTCATACTGTAACTGGAATAACTGTAGTAAATATGTTTATTAAAGATTTGGAAGAAAGTTTAGATTTGACTAGAGGAATAGGACTTAGTGCTATACAAATAGGTATTCCTAAAAGAGTAGCAATAATTCGTATGCCTAATTTAAAATTAGATTTAATTAATCCAATTCTTTTAGAAAAATATGATAAATTCAGATTTCAAGGAGAAAGATGTTTAAGTTTACCTGGATTATCAATAGATACTATAAGATATATGAATATAGTGATTAGAAATGGAGATGGAAAAGAATTAAGCTTTTATGGTCTTGAAAGTGTAGTTGTTCAACATGAATTAGACCATATGACAGGTTTAACTATATTAAATAGAAAGTGGAGGAAAAGATAATTATGAAAAAATTAATAAAAGAAGTAATGACAGAAATAAAAAGAAAACTTAGACATGATGCTTATGCTGGGAAAGAGAGTATAACTGTCCATAAAAATACAGCCAAACATATACTTAAAATTTTAAATAAAGTAAAAGGATAAATATGAATAAATTAAAACAAAACGACAAAAAAGCAAAAAGAAGAATAAAGTGCGAATGTTGTAATAAAGATAAGAAACGCAATATAAGTTATTATAGGAATGGTAAATATTTTATAAATAAAACTCATTGGATAAAATATAAAATTAAACAGGAGAAAAAAAATGTCTCTACACAAAAGTCTTAAATCTTATCCCTTTAAGAATAAACATAGAAGTGTTAGGAAAAGATGGGAAAGATTTGCTGATGCTAAATTAAAAGGTCAGAAATCTGTATTCTCTTTACCTAAAGAAAAAAGGATTAAACATAAGAAGAAAAAAGAAGAGGAAAAGAAAGAAGAAACTACAAATGAATAAAAAAATATATTTTGAAAATATGTCTGAGAAACTTCATAAATTATTAAAAATTTATCCAGATGTTTTTGTTAAACAGGATAATAGGCTTAAAAATAATTGTGCGACTATTCAACATTATATTTATAATGATACAAAAGAAGATTGTTATTTATTGAGATATAATGCCAAAGAGTTAAAATTATATCCTAAATGGCAATTAATTCGAGTTATATTTCATGAATTAGCTCATGTAATATTAGGGCATTGTAAAGGACATTTTGCTCCTACTAAAGTAGACCAAGAGTATAACGCTGAAAAATTAGCTTTATTATGGATAAAAAGATATTATCCTAATTATTATCAAAGAAGTGTTAATTATTTAAAGAAATATGAGAAACATAATGTAGCAGTGTATAAAAAAGCTTATATGAAATTATGGAAGGAATTAAATGCCTAAATTAAAAAGAATAATAGAAAAAGCTCTAGCAGAGGTAGATGGATTCGCTGATACTCGTCAACATAAAAATTTATTAGGTAATAAACATAAATATATTAATGCTATTTTGGAAGCATTAAAAAAAGAGGTATTCTATGGAAACATACAGGCATGAAATAATGCCCATTACAGACCCAGATATAAGTATTCCAAAGTCAATTTTAGTAAAGATATTTAAAGTTACTACTGATGATAATTCAGGAAAAGTAACTGAAGAACTTGATAGAACGATTGAGTTTTTTCCTAAAAAATATAAAAGGAAAAGATATGCCAAAAATAAGTAATTTTATTAAGGATTTATTAGATTTTCCTGCAATGATGTTTTATATATTGTTTAAATCGTTTATAGCCCCTATGCTATGGGGATTAATATTAATAGCAATAATAGTATTTGGATATATAGTAATAACAGGATAAGGAGATATATGGATATTTTAGAGAAATTAATGCAAAATTGGAATTATTGTTTTATAATATCAGGGATTTTATGGGGTATAGAAATGATTCCACAATTGAAAACAACTTATAAAACAAAACATGTAGAAGGTATTAATATATTATTTCCTATAATTTGTCTATTATCTTTTACAATATTTTTTATTGGATGTATAGGAAGAAGAGATTGGATATTATTAGCTTCTAATGCTGTTCCTTTTATATGTATTTCCGCATGGCTAATAATGATACTTGTGTATAGGAGAAAACAATAATGAAAAAATTAACTAAAAAACTAAAAAAAGCAATGCGAACACCGTCTTTAATTAGTTATAAACAGATGAAAAAGAATATGGCTAAAGAAAGAAAATGGGATAAAAAACATCCTATTTTAGCATATTTGCGTGATTTGAAATATGTTCCTTATAGATTAAATAGTGCTAGACGAGATTTAATATTATCTATTAAAAGTTTTATACAAAGAGGTAAAAGAGGATATTCAAATAGCGATACTTGGTGTTTATGTTATTACCTTTCTGATACAATAGCAAAATCAGTTCGTCATTTAAAGGAACATAATAATGGATACCCTAATGGTTTAACTGAAGGAAAGTGGACAGATATTCTTAATATTATCGCTGATGCTTTTGAATTTAGTCGTAGATGTTCGGATGGAGAACTATATTTAATCAGAAATGAAAGAAAAAGAAAACAATGGCAAAAAACATTAGATAAGGTTAATAAAGAATGTGATTGTAGAGATAGATGCATGACAGAGAAAGAAATTCAGCTTTATGATAAAGGTTGGGAATTATTTAAGAAATATTTTCATAATTTATGGGATTAAAATATGATATTTAAAAAATGGTATAAAAATTTAGATAAGAAAGCAAAAACACAATTGATAGATAATCTTACTAATTTAGTAATGGATTTATATATACATATTAAATGTCCTAAATGTAAACGTAAATTACCTAATGAAATTTTATTTACAAAAGATGGATGTATGTGGTGTGATATAAAATATTTTCGTAAGAATAGTTATAGGAGAAAACGAAAATGAAAAATCCAAAACTTCGTATTAACAAGAAAACAAGATTAACTGCTATTCGCAAATTAAAATTAGAAGTAAAAGATATAGTGCATAGTTGCCTTTTAGATATTGAATGGTATATAGTAGATGATATTATGAAAATGCTAAAGAAAAAAGGAATAATATATGTTAAGAAAAGTGCGAAGAAAAATAAAAAGGCGAAAAAGAGGTAAATCTAAGCCTAAATATAGAAAAAGTCCATTACAAAGGCATTTACATGCCCCTATTACTACTAAATGGACAAAGTTGACTACTTATGTGTTAATAGTATTTGAATTTGTATTTGTTTTGTGGTGGTTACAGGATTTATTTTTGAATTGGGAAGAAATTATAATGAAATTAGGAAAATTAATAGGAATTGGAGGATAATATGGATAAAGAAAATATTATAAGAGATTTAATAGATATGATTTTACAAGCACCTAAATATCTAGATGGAACGCTGAAGAATGAAAAGGAAATTTTAGAAAAATTTAGTGAGGGATGTTCTTGTGAAGGTATTACATGTAAAGGAGCTAAGAATCCTTTTACTAAAAAACCTATAAAATTACCTTTATGTTGTTCTTGTGGATTAAATAATGATTATTGTCCTATTCATGGAGAATGGGAAGAAGAATTTGATGATAGAATTTATTATGATTTAAGTTATAATTCAACTAGACCTTTATTAAGTTGGCTTTCTCTTGGAAATATAATGAGAAAATATTTAGAAAAAGGTAAAATAAAAATTAAAGCTCGTAAAGGATGTATTCAAATAGAAAGGATGGATTAATGAAATATTTAATTAAGGAAAAATGGAGAATTTATGGTTGTATAGAACTTTATGAAAATGAAAGAATTGGATTAAAAGCTGTAAAGAAATATATAAAAGATTGGCTTGAATCATGGCAAGAGAATGCCGAAGATACTGATGGTAAATATATATGCGAAGAAACGGATTATAAAACATTTGCAAGATGTAGAATAAGATACAATAATTCCAATAGTATTCTAGCCTTTGGATTTGGTAAATATAGATATGATACTTTTAGTTTAAGGGTAAGGAGGGCAAAATGATAGAACATTTAATTAAAATAGGAATAGCGGTTGTATTAGGAATATTCTTAGGTTGGGAACGTGAACAAAGCCACAAAGATGCTGGTTTACGCACAACTACCTTAGTTATGTTAGGAGCTACTTTATTTACCATTATATCCGTTATTTTAAGAGAAGTAGAGGGAAACTACGATATTGGCAGAATAATGGCTTATACCATAGCTGGGATAGGGTTTTTAGGCACAGGAATCATCAGTAAGGGTAAAAATGGCACAGGAGTAACTACTGCATCTCTTTTATGGGCTGTTGTAGGTATAGGAATTTTATGTGGATTAGGAGAATTTTCATTGGCAATTGTTTCAGCATTGGTGATTTATTTTATACTTAAATTAAAATATATTAAAATAACAATAGAGAGAATTAATAAAAAGAAACGGAGAAGATAATGTCTAAAGCGAAAGTAGAATTTATTCCTAATCATGTTAATATGAAATGCTGGGGTTGTGAAGGAAAAGGATGTAAGGCATGTAATGGAACTGGAATATGGGTAGAAGAGCATTATCATTTAATTTATACTGATAGAAATGGTCTTAAACAAGGATTCGGAGTAGATGGACTTAAATAAAGGAAACAATAATGAGATATAATATAAAATCAAAAAATGGAATTAGTTATAGAAAATATGATATTCAAAGAGCATTAGATAAAATGTTTGGTAAAAACAGTTTGGAAGTAACAATAGAACCTTCTATACCTATTATTAAAATTATAAAGGCAATAGAAAAAAAGGGTAATGATTGTGTTACATTTTATTTTGTTTGTAAGTGCGGATTTAATACTAATGATTTAGATAAATGTAGAGAACATTGTGAAAAATATGTAAAAAATGGGTCTTGTTTATTAAGTAAGGTAAAAAAACTATGAATAAAATTCAATTTAATAAAATAATAAGAGCGAATAAAAAAGAATTAGAGACTTGGGATAAATGGAAAAGAGACCTTGTTATTAATGCCAAGAATATTTCAAGTGGGAATTTTTACGAAAAGGAGGGAATATGAAAAAAATACCAAAACCAAAGTTTGAAAAAGTAGATGATAATACAATTAGAATTATTGTAGAAAAGATTCAAAATGTCCCATTAGATAAAATTATAGCAAATCGTGAAACTTTATTAAAACAGAAAGAACAAATGCAAAAAGATGTTGAAGAACAAGGAAAAGTCATTGACCAGACAGTGAAAAATATTGATGAAATACTTGCAGAAGCTAAAAGATTAGGTATAGTTGCAAAGCCTAAATCAACTTGTAGTATGTGTTATGGAACAAAACAGGTAGGAAAAAACCCTGATATTCCTTGTCCTGAATGTAATAAATCTATAGAGGAAAAGAAATAATGATAGCTACATTAGTAAAAATTGAACGTAAACCTTCCAGATATGGCGGTCATTTCTTTTACGCTTTCTTTAAAGAAGTAAAGACAGGAGATTCTTATTATACTTGTCTTTATCCTAAAATGCGGAATTTTTCTCGTTGGTCGAAAGTATTAAGAGAAGGTGTAACTTTAAAGGATTTGAGATTAGTAAAAGGCAATAAACGACTTATTGATGCGGATAGTAGATTTAAAACTTTGACTGACAAGTAATAAGGAGCACAACTAAATGAATGAGCAAATAATACTATCAAAATTATATGAATATTTAAAAAAGAAGAAAATTAAATATAAAAGAATTGGAAGGACAAGTGCTACTTTACCATGTATATTTTGTAAAACAGGCACTATGCAAGTTTTACCTAATTCTTATAAAGTTAATTGTTTCAAATGTAAGCCTAAAGAAGCTCTTGGGCATTATTATACTTTAATAGATATAGCTCGTAAAGTAGATAATTTAGATATAGAAGTGCAATCAGATGATGATGTTTTACAACATATAAAAGAAGAACTTAAAATCAATGTAATGACTAAAAAAGATGAAGAAAATATAGATAAAGTTTTAGATTTTTATGAAAAAATGGGATTTGATTTAGTGCCTGTTGCTAAAGATAGTAAAATTCCTATCGAAAAAGATTGGACAAACAAGACTCATAAAGATAAAAATGAATGGAAACAATGGTTAGTTAATGGTCTTAATATAGGAGTAAAAACAGGAATTAGAAGTGAAATATTAGCGTTAGATATTGATGCTTTATCTAAAAAAGATAAAACAGAATATAATTCAGATAAAACCACTGAAGAACGAAGAAAAGAATTATTAGAAAAACGACAGAAAAATTTAGATATTGTATTAAACAAATTAAAAATTGGAATTACTTTAGTTCAAGATTCTTTAGGAGGTCAACATTATTTTTATAAATATGACGAAGAGATTCCAAAAACTCATATAGAAATAGAAGGAATTAATATAGATGTAGAAAGTGAAGGGGGTTATATATTATTATTTCCTAGTAAATGTAATAAATTAAAAAGAGAAATAAAAAATCTTATTAATACTATGGAAATGTCTAAAGAATTAAAGGAATTTTTATTAGCTAAAATCACAGTTCCACGAAAAACAGCCAGTGAAGAAATAAGAGAAGATATTAATACAGAAGATTTTAAAATTAACCCTAAAGATTTTGCTTTAAAAAATAATAATTTAGAAGGAATTTGTAATTCCTCTTTTATCAAATTAGGGGGAATTTTACGCAAGCAATTAAATGTCAAACAAACAGGTTATGTATTACATATTTTAAATAAGCACTTATTAGAAGACCCTATGCCAAGTAAAGATATTACTGCTATGTTAAGAGAATTAGACCGATATTCTGTTTTTGATGAAAGAGAATTAGCTCATAAGATTATAGAATATTTAAAAGATGTAGATGAAACAAATAGAACTGAAATAGCTATGGCTGTAGTAGCCACTAATAGAGGGGAAGATAAAAAGAGAGTAGATAAAGCTCTTAAATATTTAGTTAATGAAGAATATGTTATTAAAAGAGGAAGTAGATATAAAATGGTTAAAAAACCTAATTGGAAAGAAAATCTAATAAATATAGGTATTCCAATAGATTTTAAAATGCCATATTTCGATGATGTAATGTATTTTAATTGGGGAGATTTGATTTTAATTGGAAGTGCAAATGCAAAAGGAAAAACTCATATATCTATGAATATTATTAAACGATTAGTGGCTCAAGGAAAGAAACCTTGTTATCTTTCACTTGAAACAGGTTCAAGGTGGGCAAAAATAGCATTACAACTTGGACTTAAAGAAGGAGATTTTAAATGGGATGAAAGTGCAGATGCTACTGAAATAGAATTAGATAAAGATGCAATCACAGTTATTGATTGGTTATGCCCTTCTAATTATGCAGAAGTTGATAAATTATTAATGTATTTTACTAAACAACTTCAGAAAACTAAAGGAGTTGCTATTATATTTATGCAACTTAGAGAAGATAATAATTGGCTTGCTAAAGATTTAGTTAAACAATTTCCATCTTTTACTTGTAAATATATTTACGATAATGAAGGTAGTGGCGAATATGGTAAATTTGTAATTGATAAAATAAGAGAAGCTAAATTAAAAACTAAAACATGGGAAATCCCATGTCAATATAATTGGGAAACTAAGGAATTAACAAGGATAGATGAACTAAAAGAAAATAAAAAGGAGGAATAAAAATGGGAACATACAATACGTATGGTAATGTGCAGATTAAGGTTGGAACATTAGATATGAAGCAATATAAGATTGGTGATAAAGTTGAGATTGCTGATGGTATCTATATTGGTTATTGTGGAGCAGTGGTAATTAAAGATAGTATTTTTGTTATGGAATCTCGTAATTTAACAGATAAATGGGGTCAACCTATTGATTGTCTTACAGTATTAAGAGGTAGAGGATTAATAGCTGAAGTTAAAAAAGAAGAAAAACCCCCTGTTGAGGTAGAAACTCCTAAAGAAGATGTTACTCCAAAACCTGAAGAAAAAGTAGAAGAGCCTAAGAAAGATGAAAAAGTTCCTGAAGTTGAAGAACAGAAGAAAGAGACTCCAAAGGAAGAAATCAAAAAACCAGAAGCACCGAAAGAGGAAGAAAAGAAGGATTAAAATGATACATCCATGTAAATGTAAATATTATAATGGTAAGCAGTGTTATAATTGTCTCAATGGTGCTCATGATATTTGCGAAGCACAAAATAGATGCAAGGTGAAGCGTTCTGAACAAGTGGGGTTAATACTGATTTTTAAAGGAGAAAAACATGGATAATAGTATAATTCCTATAATAAAAGAGCTTGAAAGAGTATATGAAACATTAGCTAAGAAGTTTAATTTGAAAGCTGAGAAGCCTATAATTACTATCCAATCTAAGGGTAGACAAAAAACTACTCTTGGTTGGTATTGGGAGAAGAAATGGCAACATAAGAAAAAAGAAGTAGGAGAAATAAATATATGTGCCGAGAGTTTGAATAAAACTCCTATAGAAACTTTGGTTCATGAAATGGCTCATTATTCTAATTCATGTGAGGATATACAAGATTGTAATGCACATCAATATCATAATAAAAAATTTAAGGCAAGGGCAGAAAGTTACGGTTTAAACGTAGAAAAAGAAGGAAGGCATGGATGGGGATTAACCACTATATCTCCTAAATTAGAGGCTATTCTGAAGGAAATAAAGGTAGATTATAAGGTGTTTGAGATATATCGGAAATTGAATTTAGGAAGAACAACCCCTACCAAAATGAAGAAATATAGATGTTCCTGCACTACTGTAAGGTGTGCAACTAGATTAGAAGCTAAATGTTTAATATGTAATAAAAACTTTGAAGAAAAGGAATAAATGTCTAAATCTTATATTAAAAAAATTAAATTATCTTATATAGAAGGCTGGATAAATAAACGCCTTAAAAGAAATGTTATATCTATAGGATTTGATGTAGCTACTTATTCTACAGGAGTTGCGATATTAAGAACAACAGATTCTTATTTAATAGTAGAACAAGTTCATATAATTAAAGTGCCGAAATTACCTAAAAACGCTACAACTAAACAAATGTTAAATAATGTAAATTTATTTCTTAGTCAATTAGATGCATTAAAACAAGAAATATCAAAAAAGTATTTTTTAAATATAAACAGAATAGAAGATTGTTTTATGTTAAAAAATGTTAAAAGTTTAAAAGCATTAGCAAGATATGGAATATTAGCTTATGATAGATTTAAAAATATATCTAAAGACATTGATTTAATAATGCCATTATCAGCACGAAGTAAAGTAGGGTTTAAGAAAAGCCAAGTTGGAGTTTCAGGGATTAAATTAAAGAAAGAAATAATGAATTATATTAATGGATTATTAGGAACGAAAATTAAGGAACATGATATATCAGATGCAATAGTATTAGCATTGGGAGGGTTAATAAAAAATGAATAAAAAATTAACTATTGAAGAAATACATAAAGAGATAGATATGGAAGATAAATGTGGAGTGAATAGTTTACTACAAGATATATTTTCAAGTGAATATGCCGAAACAGGAATAGATATAATTATAGATGAAAAAGGATATTGTGAAGTAATAAAAGGCACTACTTTAAAAGTTAAAACGGAGAAATAAGGAGCATCTCATATGAACATATTAATAAGGCAGGGAGTTGTAATTTATGTAATAGAGGAAAGCTTAATGGATTTTATGGATTAATATTTCCTTATAATCACGTATATGTTATTAGAGGTAACAGTATAGCTATTGTTATTTGTAGAGAATGTATAAAAGAATTAAAGGAGTTATAATGGACAAAAATTTAGATAAAAAATTAACTGAATTGGAAAAGAATTTCGGATTAAAAAGAGCTTCTTCACAAAAAGAAGTAGAAACTATAAGAACAGGAATATATGCGTTAGATTATGTTTTAGATGGAATTAAGATATGTGAAGGTGGTCATAAAATTGAATTCTATGGTAATGAAAGTTCAGGTAAAACTACTTTCGCATTAAAAGTAGTAAAGAGATTTCAAGAATTAGGTAAAACTTGTGTATGGGTTGTATCTGAAAGTTTTCATGGAGATTGGGCTGAAAAATTAGGAGTAGATACTAATAAATTATTATTAGCTTATCCAGAATCTGTAGAAGACGCTACTGAAACTATTTTAGGAATATTAAATCAAGCGGATTTAATTGTAGTAGATAGTGTTGCTAGTTTAATTCCTGAAGCAGAGGCAGAAAAAACTATGCATGAACAAACAAGAGGATTACAAGCAAAAGCGTATTCTCAATTCTGTAGAAAATTATATCAAACAATGACTCATAAAACCACTACTATGATATTTATTAATCAGATAAGAATGAAAATGAATGTTATATATGGGAATCCTGAAGATACTCCTTGTGGTAAAGCATTAAAATTTATGTATGATACTCGAATAGAATTTCGACCAGGTAAAGCTATTGAAAATAAAATTAAAGAAACAGATAAGAAGTTTGAAAGAATAGGTATGGAACTTAATTTATATGGTAAGAAAAATAAATTAGGTAAGGCTCACCGCAGGGCGGTTTTAGATTTTTATTTTAAAGATGGCACAGTTAATAATAAGAAAAATTTAGTATTCGCAGGGATTAAATATTCTATAATAGAATTTTCAGGTAAAACTTATAAATTTGGTAAAAAGAAAGCTGTAGGTAAGGATAATTTTATTAAAAAGTTAGAAGATAAAGATTGGAAAGCGATTGAGGAGGAAGTATGGGAAAGACTAAAATAAAAAGAAGAAAATCGGCTATTATTTTATTAAATATGCTTTTAAAAGGTTATCCAGTAGTTAAGGATAATAAGACATACATATTATCAGAAGATTACTATCTATGTCAAATAGCAATGGGTAGAGATAATAGAGGAAAAAGGAAAGAGGTATTATTAAAAATAGGTATGGGAAGTTTTGGATTAAAAGAATTTATAGATTGGGCTAATAGTTTCACTATGGCAGAGTTAGCTATTAATGCAACAACTACAGTATTAAATGATTTAAAAAGAAAGGAGTAAAATGAGCAAAATAATTAATGCACATGATTTTAATTGTCCAAATTGCGAAATCCCTTTTACTGAAGATGTTTTAATGGCACTATGTAACGAACCTTTTAATGGCACTTTAGTAATTTGTCCTCATTGTATGAAAGAATTTACATTAGATTTATTAATAAAAATAGAAGAGGTATAAGATATGAAAAAGAAAATAAAAAGATTAAATAGTGCATATAGAAAAATAGTAGATGGTATTGCTATAATTCATGATGTATATAGAAAGAATAGGGAAATATCAGGGTTAATTTATTGTATTAAAAAAGCTCATGGAAATTTAAATAGAAAATTACTTCAATTATTAAAAAAAGAGCAATTAGATAAAGATTGGGATAGATTAGTTATAAAACTAAAGGAGAAAAAAGATGGAAAATAAACTGCCATATTTTATAGTTAATGGAGTATGTGAAAATCAAGGAAATGTAAAATGTAATTTAGGATATGCTTGTGATGGTTGTCCTTATAATAAAGACCAAGACACAAGCGAATGTTATTGTTGTAAGAAAACTAAACCAATAATTTTAATAGATAAAAGGCATGTATGCAATTCTTGTAATCATTTAAGACCATCATTACAAGGAAAACCAAATTCTATTAAATTAGGAGAAAAATAATGAAATTTAGAAAAGAGCAAGTAGATGATGTTTTAACAATAGAATCAGACAATAGCTATGTATTTTGTCAAAAGATTCTAAATTTAAATAAAAAATATATAGTTATAGATGTGCAATATGCATTAATAAAGGTATCTCCAAAAATTGTAATGTATAGTGCTTTAATATTAGTAAGGAGAAAAAGATGAAGTTACCTATATTATACAAATTAACTTCTACTAAAAAAGTCCAAGAATGGCAAATTTTTACAGAAGATAATAAAGTTATTGTTATTCAAGGGCAGTTAGATGGTAAGAAACAACGCTATGAAGAAACTATTAGCAAAGGAAAAAATGTAGGTAGAGCTAATGAAACTACTCCTGCTAAACAAGCTGAAACTGAAGCTCAATCAAAATGGGATAAGAAACATAAAAAAGATTATCATTTAACTATAGAAGATTGTAAGAGCAAAGGTAAAATAGCTAATCAAGGAGGTTATCTCCCTATGCTTGCTCAATCTTATCAAAAACACGCTACAAAACATTTAAAATATCCTTGTTATGTGCAACCTAAATTAGATGGTTTAAGATGTATTGCTACCAAAGATGGTATTAAAGGTGTAAGGCTTTGGTTTCGTTCTGGAAAAGAAATAACTACAATGAATCATATAGTTGAAGATTTAGAATGTTTAATGGAAATAGGTGATATTTTAGATGGTGAATTATATAAACATGGTGGAGATTTTAATACTTTTACTGGAGCAATTAGAGCTAATAAAAATTTAAATCCTGAAATAACTGAGCAGATAAAATATCATATTTATGATATTCCAAAAATTAATAATTTAACTGAAAAAGATAGTTTTAAAGAAAGATTTATAAATAATAATCCTTTATTTGGATTAAGCCCTGAAACTTGTTTAACTGTTTCTACTATTGAAGTAAAAAGTTTTAAAGAAGCATTAGATTTATATAAAAATTTTATTGATGAAGGTTATGAAGGTATTATGTTTCGGAATATAGATATGCCTTATGAACAAAAAAGAAGCTATAATCTTTTAAAATATAAAGAATTTATAGATGATGAATTTATAATAATTGGAGGAGAAGAAGGAAAAGGTATACTCGCAGGGCATATAGGGTCATTTATTTGTAAAATAGAAGCTGGCAGAATATTAAAAGATATTGGAGATGTAGATGTTAAATTTGGAAATATTGATGGAACAGTTAAAGCAAAGATGGATGGAAAAACTTCATATTTAAAACATTTATTTAATAATCCTGATGAATATATGGAAAAACCTTTAACAATAAAATATCAAAATCTAAGTAAAGATGGTGTTCCAAGATTTCCAGTTGGAAAAACTATTAGATTTGATAAATAGAAAGGACTTATGAAAGTTATATCTACTGAAAATATACCTATTAAATTATACCTAGATGATATAGAACAAGGTGCATTAGACCAAGCTAAAAATTTAGCTAATCTTCCATTTGCATTTAAACATATTGCTATTATGCCTGATTCTCATCAAGGATATGGTATGCCAATTGGAGGAGTATTAGCAACAAAAGGTATTATAATACCTCATGCAGTAGGTGTAGATATTGGATGTGGCATGTGTGCGGTCAGAACTTCTTTAAAATCTATAACACAAGAACAAATAAAAGTATTATTTGGGGGTTCAGCAGATTATCATGGAGGAATAAGAAGCAAAGTTCCTGTAGGATTTAGTCATCATGGTAAAAAACAAGATAGTAATCTAATGCCTCGACCTAATAGCACTCATGGTCGAATTGAAGATGCTGATAAAATTATTAAAGAAGAATATAATAGTGCATTGAAACAATTGGGAACATTAGGTGGCGGAAATCATTTTATAGAAATTCAGAAAGGTTCTGATGGATATATTTGGATAATGATACATAGTGGTAGTAGAAATATAGGATTAAAAGTAGCTACTTATTATAATAATTTAGCAAAAGAAATTAATAAAAAATGGTATACTTCTGTTCCTAAAAAAAGCGATTTAGCTTTTTTACCAATAGATAGTCGAGAAGGCAGAGAATATTTAAGGGAGATGAATTATTGTGTAGAGTTTGCATTTGCAAATAGAAAATTAATGATGGATAGAATTAAACAAATATTTCAAGATGTGATTGACCCATTAAATGCACATGACCAGGAAATAGGAAATATTCAATTTGAACCTATGATAAATATTGCTCATAATTATGCTACTATGGAAAATCATTTTGGAAGTAATGTAATGGTTCATAGAAAAGGTGCTACTTCTGCAAGAAAAGGTCAATTGGGAATTATCCCAGGGTCTCAAGGAACTAAAAGTTATATTGTTAAAGGATTAGGTAATCCTGAAAGTTTTAATTCCTGTAGTCATGGAGCAGGAAGAACAATGAGTAGGACAAAAGCAAAAGCAACTTTAAATTTAGAAGAAGAAATAAGAAAGATGGATGAACAGGGTATAGTGCATAGTATTAGACATAAAAATGATTTAGATGAAGCATCTGGAGCATATAAAGATATAAATATAGTAATGGAGAATCAAAAAGATTTAGTAAAAATAGTTGTTGAACTTACTCCATTAGGAGTTATAAAAGGATAATATAATGAATGATGTAATTTGTCCATATTGTAATGAAGAACAAGAAATATGTCATGATGACGGTTATGGGTATGATGAAAGTAAAACACATAATCAAGAATGTGGTGATTGTGGTAAGACATTTACCTATACGACTTCAATATCTTTTTATTATGAAGCAGAAAAAGCACCTTGTTTAAATGGAGAATCTCATAAATGGAACAACATAGCAGGGTTTCCAAATGGATATTTTTCAAATAGGCAGAGATGTAAATGGTGTGATAAAGAAGAAATTAGAGATAAAACTCTTAAATATAACAATATAACAGATACTTGGGTTAAAAAGGATTAATATGAAAAAATGTGATAGATGTGATGGATGGGGAATGTTAAAGAAAGATGGTAGCAGATTACAGGCATCGGAGAATAATCTTGGTATTATAATATGCTCTGATTGTAAAGGAACAGGAGAAACTAATGAGTAAATTAATTGTAGAGATATGCAAAATTACTAAAATAGCAAAACATCCTAATGCTGATAGGCTTGATATAGCTACAGTGAAAGGGTGGAATTGTATCGTAGGTAGAGATAATCATAAAGTAGGAGAATTAGTAATTTATTGCCCTCCTGATTGTATTATACCTTCAAATATTATAGAACAATATAATTTAGAATTTTTAAAGAAAAATGGTAGAGTAGGAACTATTAAATTAAGAAAATATATATCACAAGGACTTATATTAAATTTAGATTGTTTGCCTGGTTTAAGGACTTCTCAAGGACATCCTATAAGGTTTGGTCTAGGTTCTGATGTTGCAAAAGTATTAGGTATTACTAAATATGAACCACCTGTTAATACTTCTTTTTCTGGAAACTTACCTAGTAAAAAGAAAAGAAATCCTTTATTTGACAAATATACAGAAATAGAGAATATTAAAAATTTTAATACAGTATTTAAAGAAGGAGATGAAGTAGTTATAACAGAGAAAATTCATGGCACTAATTTTAGGGCTGGCACATTACCTATTAATCCTGGATATACATTAATAGATAAGATTAAATATTTGATTAATAAATATGTATTTAAGAAAAAATATGAATTTGTGTATGGCAGTCATAATGTTCAATTGACAGGATTAAATAAAAGAAAGAATTTTTATGGAGAAGATGTATATGGGAGAATTGCTGAAAAATATAAGTTAGCTGAAATCATCCCAAAAGATTATATTCTTTATGGGGAGATATATGGTAAAGGTATACAAGAATTAGAATATGGAATGAAAGATATAGATGTTAGGTTTTTTGATATTAAATATAAAGGAGAATATTTAGATTGGCGAAAATTTCAAAACTTTTGTTATGAATATAAACTATCTGTAGTTCCAATATTATTAATTGCAAATTTTACAGAAAATTATATTAAACATATGTCCACAGGAAAATCAGTATTAGATATTACTCAAATAAGAGAAGGATGTGTAATAAAATCTTTACATGAAGAAAACAACCCAAGAATAAGAAGAAAGATTTTAAAAAGTGTTAATCCAGAGTATTTGTTAAAGAAAAATAGAACAGAGTTTCATTAATTAAGGAGGAACAAATGCTTAAAAAGAAACCTAACATTTCTGAATTATTAGATAAAAAAGAGGAACAAGATGCAAAAGAACTTGAAGAATATGAAAAGAAATATGATGCAAGGGCTAAAAAAGTAGAAACTACCATTGTAGAACAATTTAATATAGCAAAATCAATTCTAGGTCATAGATTAAAAATGGAAAAACAACATGAAAAAATGTATTATTTTTACTTTAATTCTGGAGTATGTGGAAGTTCTTATATTCATACTTGTGAGGAATTTAATACCAATATAATATTTAAATTTACTCCGAGTCAGGTTGACTATTGTAAAAAATTGAAAGAATTAAGTGAAAAAGAAATTAAACTTTCAGAATTAGCTGATATATTAGTAAGATGGGTAGAAATAATAACAGAATCAAGATTAAAGGAGAAATAATATGCGTATATTAGAAATTGAAAAATTGTTTGAAGATGAATCTAAATTAGATAAAGTATTAGAAGAATGTGCAGATGATTTTGGAAAGATAGATTATTATGCAGGAATTATGAAACAGAATATAACTAATAACCCTGAAGAAGCGAAGAAGGCACTTATTGAATTAACAGGAGTTTACTCAAATTTAAGAACTGTATTGGCTATTGCTGAAACAGAGAAGAAAAACAACGAAATTAGAGCATATTGTAAATTAAGAATAGATACCGAAAATGAAGGTAAAAAATTTCAAGATGGACAAGGAAAACAATTAGCAAGTTCTAAAGTAGCTTTTTATAGGCGTATTAGAAATTTAATTTTAGGTTATAAAGAAAGTTGCGAAAAGATGATAACTTCTTTACAGAGTTTATTAAGAGCAATGACTGAAGAATTAAAACAAACTAATTAAGGATAATTATGGGTAAATGGATAAAATTTATAGAAGTAGAACAAAAACCTAAAACAAAAGTATATGCTGTAGTAACTACTTATGATGAAAGCACTACTATTGGGCATATTGCTTGGTTTGCTCGTTGGAGAAAATATGCTTTTTATCCTAAACAAGACACTATTTGGGAAACACAATGTTTATCGGACATTATAGATTTTATTAAGGATTTAATGTTAAAACGTAATCAAAGATTAATAAATGAAAAAGCTTTTCCAAAAAAGGATAAATAATGGATAAAATAAAAGAATTAATTAAATTAGCTAAAGATATAGCTATAGAAGCTCATAAAGGACAATTTCGATATGATGGAAAAACTCCTTTTATTGAACATCCAGAATATGTTGCTAGTTGTTTTACAGAAAAAACTTATAAAGAGAAAGTAGTGGGTTGGTTGCATGATGTAGTAGAAGATTCAGATATTACCCCTGCTCAATTATTAGAAAAAGGAATACCTCTCGAATTAGTAAATGCAATAGAAGCTATTTCTAAAAAAGAAAATGAAAGATATTTAACATATTTATTAAGATTACAAAATAATGAAATAGCTCTTAGAGTAAAATTAGGAGATTTGCATCATAATATTATTACATCACCAGGAAAACATCAAAGAGATAAATATTTATTAGCACAATATATTTTAAAGATAAAACCATTAGAACTCGGAATAAGAAAAGGAGAGGAAGAATAATGTCAGATAATGGGAGCATTTTTAAAGTTTGGGGAGAACGCCATAGAGTGCTTTTAAATAAATCTTGTGAAATAGATTTTTTGAAATTAAAAGCAAATACTTTTTGTAGTCTACATTCTCATTCTAAAAAAATTAATCTTTTTTATATTCTCAAAGGCAAAGTAAAAATAGAATCAGAATTTGGTAAAATTATTTTAACAAAAGGACAATCATTTGAAATAAGACCACCTTTAAAACATAGATTTGTTGCTCTTACTAATGCTGAAATGATTGAAGTTGCGTATGTTAATAAAGGAAAAATAAAGGAAACAGATATTAATAGAAAAAAATTAGGTGGGAGAATTATAAAAGGAGTATATTTAAGTATATCTGAATTAAGAAAAAAAGGTTATTTGGAGTTAAATAATGAAAAACATTCCATATGAAGAAATGCTAAAATTATTTGATGAATCTATTACTGAAGTATTTAATGATAGATTTAAGGATTATGATAGTGTAGATAAGGCAAAAATGCATGAACTTTTATTAATAAAAGAAATAAGAAATTTTTATTTTACAGTAGGATTAAAATATATAGAGCAATACTTGATAGCAATATCTAAAAAATAGGAATTATTATGCATATAATTTATCCTCCAAAAAAATCTAAAAGTGAACTGAGAGAAAAAATAGAAAGAATATTATGTGGAATATTTGTAATATTATGGTTATGTTTTACTTATGGAGCAGTAATAATAGGTTTAATTATAAGATTGATTAGGAGGTTACAATGAATTATAAAATCAAGAAAACTGTAAAATTAATTAAGCAATTACAACCTTATTGGAAAAAATTGCGAAGATTGGAAGATATATTTTATAAAAAAGTTTCTAATTTAGAAAAGCAAATGGAAAAAGAAACTGGAATTAAAGATATATATTTTTTCTCATGTGATAATGAACATGTAGGAATAGGTAATGCAATGAGAACTATAGAACTTATAAAAATGGAAGAATTAGAAGAAGGGAAAATAATAAATTATGACTAATAAAGAACAACACACAATGCTAATGATAAAAAGTTTATTAAATCATATGAGATATTTTGTTAAAGAGGAACATTTAAAGTATTTAGATGATTATCATAAATTATGTAGAAAATATTGTAGTTGGGGTAAACCTTCTAAAAAAGCGAGGATTTTAAAAAATGCGTCTCATTAATATATATAATAATAAGAGAAAATTATTCTTATTCTGTAGAGACAAAGATGGTAAATTATCTGTTACAGAGGATAATACTTTTTTCCCATATTTTTATGAACTTGATAAAATAGATGGTAAGTTTAATGCTTATACAGGAGAAGCTTTAAGAAAAATATTTGTATCAGAACCTAAAGAAGTTCGCAATAAACGCAGTGTCAATTCTTATGAATCTGATATTATTTTTACAAAAAGATATATGATTGACAAAATAGATAAGTTGGAAAAATGCCCTATAAAAATTGCTTGGTTAGATATGGAAGTTCAATCAGATGAATTTCCTAATCCTAAAGAAGCAAAATTTCCTATTAGCTGTATTAGTGTGGGCAATTCATTCACAAGACAACTTAAAACCTTTTGGCTTCTTAATTATAATACAGAATTTGAAATGTTAGAAGATTTTATTAAATATATGAAAGAAGAACAATTTGATTTAATGGTTGGATGGAACTTAGTAAACTTTGACTTTCCATATCTTGTAAATAGAATTCCAGATTTTGCTCAAAAAATAGGTTATAATGGACAAACTAGGTATGGCTCTAAAGATATGTATTACCCTGCTGGAATTTCTATAGTTGATTATATGGTTTTTTATAAAATTATTTTTAAAGGATTATCTGATTATTCACTAGATAATGTGCTCAAACATGAATTTGGAGAAGGTAAAAAATATTCTAAGGTAGATTTTTCTAAATTAACTGAAGATATAAAATTAAGAAATATTGATGATGTTAAAGGAATGATTAAAATAGATGAGAAGCATAAGATAATAAATCATTTTGATGAAATCAGAATTTTTACCAAAGTTAGTTGGGAAGATTTTATTTATAATTCCAGAGCAATTGATATGTTACTTTTAGAAGAAGCTAAAAATAAAAAAGTAGTTCTTCCTATGAAACCTATAAGAGAAGAAGGGAAGAAAAAAGATAAATTTGAAGGAGCTTATAGAGAAATATATGAAAAGGGTAGGTTTGAAAATGTAGGAAAATATGATTTAGCTGGTGCTTATTTAAATGCGATAATAGATTTAGGTTTAGACACTGCTAACATAACAACAGAAAATTCTAATACTATACCTGTTAATGTTACAGACAGAGAAACTCAAAAGGTCATAAAAATCTATTCTATGAACCAAGACCCTAATGCATTATTGCCTTCTATTGCTAAAAAATTATTGGATGAAAAAAATAAATTGAAAAAATTAAAGAATAACACTAATCCTGAAACTTCAGAATATAAAAGTATTGAAAAGAAATATGACGCAATGAAAGCCCTTGTTTTAAGTGCTTGGGGTGTTATAGGTAATGAACATTTTAGATGCTATGATTCACGTGTTGCATCAATGATTACTTCTACAGTTAGAGATGTGCTTCATTATGTAGAAGATGAATTAAAGAAAAGAAATTATGCAATTTTATATTTAGATACAGATGGAATAATTTGTAGAGATAATGGAGAAAATATTTCTAATTTACTAAACGAATTAGTTCAAAAGTGGTCTCAAGATAGATTTGGTAAGAAATCTTCTATTAGTTTTGATTATGAAGGTAGATATGATGTATTAATTTTATTAGCAATGTGTCGTTATAAAGGATGGTTAAAGACCTTAAAAGGTAAAATAAACGTGGAAACAAAAGGAATTGAGGCAAAAAGAAAAGATTCAACTGTTTTTATGAAAAATTTTCAAATAGTATTGTTAGATAAAATAAAGGAGAAATATACTAAAGAGCATATCATTAATTGGATAAAAGAACAAATAAAAGAATTACCTAACGAATCATTAATAGATATTGCTTTTCCTGTTAAGTTAGGAAAGAAACCAGAAGACTATAAGAATGTTCCAATATTTTTGAGAGCATTAAATAACAGTGAGTTAAAGAAAAGAGTAGGCGAACCTTTTCATTATATATTTATTAAATCTGAAGGATATGATATGGATATTGTTAAAAAAACATTAATTCAAACTTATGATAAAAATAGTAAAGAGAAAGGATTTAAAAATATTACAGAAAAAAGATTAAACACTGCTAAAGAGATTCATGGCATGGGTATGACAGAAGAAGAATTTATAGAAAAAGGGCTAATTAAAGTAGAGGATGTAGAAGTTAAAGGCAAAGCTAAAGATGTCATTGCTTTTGATGAAACTACGATAGAACAAATTAAAGATAAAGTAGATTATAAAAAGATGATTGAACGCAATATCTTAATGAAATTAGATGTTATATTTAATGCAATGAAATGGGATTTAAATGAGGTTACTAATGATTAATTTTGTTCAAAGTTGTGTTAGAACCACTGACCAACAAAATATAGATTACAAATATATAAGAAATATTCGTAATTCTATTTATGATATATTTGCTCCATATTTTCATAATCATTTGAAGCTCACTTTTAGAAATATGCTTAAAGCTCAACATAAAAGCATTGTCAATAATAATTATTGTGGATATACTAATCCTATTAATAAAGTTCCTCAAAGTTTAATTAGAGATGAAATTAATATTAGTTTATATCAGCCTTTATTAAAAAAAGAATGGTATGTAGAAGAATTAAAAAATCTTAATTCATATATTAATGAAACAATAAATGTTGAAATATTTGATATTCCTAAAGAAATGTGGCATCATGTAGAAAATACAAAAGAAGGATTGAGACTTTATTTACCACCAAATAAATATGTTAAATATTATATCAATCAAATGGAAAAGATTATGAATTATTTTAGAGAAGGTAATCAATCTTTAGATATGCTTGCATATTATATTCAATTAGGAGTTATTTGTCATCCTTTTGAAAAAGTTAATTTTAGCTTAATTATGTCTCAAGTAAATTATATTTTAGATTTTTGGGGTTATAATCCTATTAATCATGAATATTTAGATTTTGAATGTTTTCTTAATTCTACTAAGAAAATTATAGAAAGTTTTAAAAAGAAAGTGAATAAAGGAAATCACAATGGTTAAAGAGAGAATAATTCCTAGAATAAGGCGATGGTGGCGAATTAAACCTTTTACAAAAATAAAGAGAAGTAAAAAACTTTATGACCGTAAAAAAGCTAAACAACAATTTAATAAATACTTAAAGGAGGAAAAATAATGAGATATATTCGACAAACCTTTACAAATGTAACAGTTTCTGCAACAGGATTAAGAAGAATGGCTAATGCTTTACAGAAAAAAAGAAAAACAAAAGGAAATACTATAGTAAAAGCAACTATAGAAACTTGGAAAGATAATAAAAAAACTATAAAAACAATAGGTATTTTAATTTAAAAAATTTTAAAAAAGGAGGTAGACTCATGATTACAGGAAAGCATGTCAGGGAAGAACTAGATGCAACTGGTAAAGTTATAGCTGACCCTAAAGCAACTGTATCGGAGAAGTTAGATGCTGTATACAAATTGCTAACGGTTGTGCTAAAAGTTGATATGAGTATTAGGACAAATACTAAGTTGATTATGGAAAAGACAGGTGCAAAACCTCTTCCTCCTAGAACGAGAAACGAAGAAAAGAAAGAAGAAAAGGCAGACTAAGTAGTTCGGTAACGAAGCTGGGGAGTTGTTAATAACTTCCCCAGCCAGCCTTCGGAGAAATTATGAAAAAGAAACCTATATTTGAAAATTGTAAATCTTATGGAGAATATGGTATGAATATTTTTAATGGAGAATCTATTATATATCAAATGGAACATTATAAAAATGCTCAAGTAAAACAAAAAATAATGATTCCTAATAGAGTATTAATAGAGTTTGCTAAATTTTATTTAAAATATAAAGGGCACAATGATAGAACTTAAAAATGATAATGATATTTTATTAATTAAAAAAGCAAGAGAAATAGGAATGAATACTTTAACCTATAGCAAATCTATTATACATGAATCTATGACTACTAATGAGCTAGATAATAAAATAGAAAAATATATACTTAAAAATAATGCTATTCCAGCTATAAAAGGATATGAAGGATTTACTAAAGCTTCTTGTATAAGTATTGAGAATGAAATCATTCATGGACTTCCAAGAGAAAGAATAATACAATTAGGAGATGTTGTTAAAATTGATATAGTAGTAGAATATAAAAAACGATATTCTGACCAAGCTATTACTTTAGTAGTAGGAAACAATACAACTGATGAGATTAAAAGGTTAATTTATGCTACCAAATTAGCATTAGATAGAGCAAAATTAGTTGCGAAAGATGGAAATTATACTAATGATATTGCTTATGAAATTCAAAGAACAGCAAAAGAATATAATTTAGGAATTTTAAAAGATTTTGCAGGGCATGGAGTAGGGTTTAAAATTCATGAAGAGATTAGTATTCTTAATGAAGTTAATTCAAAATATAATAAACGATTAATTAAAGGGATGGTAATAGCCATAGAGCCTATGTTTACATTGGGAAGTGGAGATTATATTAGAAAACCTAATGGTGTTGAAACTAAAGATGGTAGTATAGGTGCTCATTTTGAGGAGACAGTTATTATATGTTAAAACAATTGGAACTTACAAACTTTCAAAAACATGCTCATCTTACATTAGATTTCACTAATGGAGTTAATATTATTCATGGTGAAACTGATTGTGGAAAAAGTTGTATTGTTCGAGCAATTAAATGGGTCTTCTTTGGAGAGCCTAAAGGCGATGTAGTTCGTAAAGAAGGAACTAAAAAGACAAGTGTAGAAGTTACTCTTGATAATGGAACTATAATAGAAAAAATTAAATCTGCATCAGTAAATGCTTATATACTTACAGTTGGAAAGGATGTTAAACGATTCGATGCAGTAGGTAAAACTATTCCAGAAGAAATATTAACAGTATTGAAATCAAGAACCATTAGAGTAAATGGAGAAGAAATTATTCTTAATATTGCTAATCAAATTAGTTTACCTTTTTTATTAGATAAATCAGGCACTTTTAGAATGAAACTTTTTAACCAATTAACAGGAAATGATATTATAGATAAAGTATTTCAGAGTCTTAATAAAGATATATTACATATAGGTAGAGAAGAGAAATTAGAAAAAGAACATTTAGAAGAAGGTAAGTCGGCATTGAAGGATTTACAAGCTAGAAAAGATGATATAGAATTTACTTGCAAAGCATTAAATGGACAATATAATATATTAAAGAAAAATATAGAAAGATATAATAAGATTAATGAGTATGATAATAAATTAATTGATATAAATATAGAATTAAATAAAGTTCAGCTTCAATTAAATGGAATACATACTATAAAAGAGAATGAATTATTGAACTTGGATGAAAAAGTTAAACGATTAGAGAAATTAAATGAACTTTTATATAAAATAAAAACTGTAAAGAAAGAGTTATTAAGCATAGAAGAACAATTAAAGAAAACTATAATTCCAGAGATAGATATTAAAGAAATACGGTCAAAACTTGAACAACTTACTAAATTACAAAAGATGATAACTCAACTTGATGATATTACAAAAGCTGATAAAGATTTTACTTCTAAAATAGCAATTATTACAGTGAAAATAGAAGAAGATAGTAAGAAATATAAACAACTGCTTAAAGATATTAAGATATGCCCTTTTCATAAAAAAGAATGCCCATTAAATAAGGAGATATAATGATAACAGATACACAAAAATTAATATTAAAAATTCTTTATGTAGAAAAAAGAATCAATAATAAGGGTTTAGATATAGGTGAATTGTTAAATATTATTAATAATTCTGAATTAGTGAAATCATATGAATCAAAATTTCAAGAATTAAAGGCATTAGCTGACAAAAAGGAATTATAATGAAATTTATTTATTTACAAGATAGTCATATAAAAGGCGTAAATCCTATCAACAGAATAGGTAACTATTATCAAGATGTTATGACTAAAATAAAAGAAGTTATAGCTATTGCTAAAAAAATGAAAGTTCATTATATTATTCATGGTGGAGATTTGTTTGATTCTTCTCATGTAAGTGATAGAATGGTAGATGATGTTATTGATACTATTGAAGAAAAAAGAATTCCTTTTTATATATTACCTGGAAATCATGATGAAATAGGACATAGTTGGGAATTATCTGAAGGGTCAAGTTTAGCTCATATTTTTAGAAGGTCTGATTTCATTAGAATATTAAATTGGGAAGCTGATGTAGATAATCTAACATGGATTCAAGGATTTAAATATTATCATAATATAGAAGAAGACATAAAAAAGAATGGATTAATGTGCCAAAAGAAAGAAGCTAAATTTAAAATAGCCATAATTCATGCTTTAATTACAGAGAAGCCACTTATGCCTACAATCATGCATATACCAATAAAAGACGTAAAGACTGATTTTGACGTTATTTTAGTGGCTCATAACCATCTACAATGGGGTATTTTAGAGCATAAAGGGGTCAAATTCGTTAATATAGGGTGTTTGGGTAGGACAGGCATAGATGAGGTCGAAATAGAGCCTACAATAGCATATATTGATACTGAAACACGTGAAATAGAGCTTATACCATTAAAGAGTGCTAAGGCAGGGAGAGAGGTCTTTAATTTAGAAAAAATAGAGCTTGCTAAAGCATTTGAAGGAGAAATAGATAATTTTATTAAATCATTGAGTAATGTTAAGTTTCAATCATTAGATTTAAGAGGTTTAGTTGAATTTTTGGCGAAAGAGAATAATGTAGAAAAAGAACCTAAAGAAGAGTTAATAAAAAGGATAGGAGATAATGAAAATGAGTTTTAATTCTAAAAGAGAAAAGATTACTAAAATACTTACCAATTATAATTGGCATACTGAAGCAGACTTATTTGATAATATTTTTGATGAAGTAGAAAAACGAGCAATAAGTAAATATTCAAAAGAATTATTTGTTACTATTTGCTTAAAAGAGATTAAAACTATATTTAAATAAAGGAGACTATGAATAAATATATTGGTATAATAGGACATGGAACAGATAAATTCACAAAGAAAGGACAACAAAGAGCTATAGATAAAATAATATATATCTTATCTGAAGCACTTATGGCAGATAATAAAACTATATTTGTTTCTGGTCATAGCCCTGTTGGTGGAATTGATATATGGGCAGAAAATTATGCTAAGATGTATAATATGCCTACAGATATTAAAATTCCCAAACAACATAAATGGGATGCAGAATATGGATATAAACAAAGAAATTTAGATATAGCAAAATGCTCTGATGAAGTTCATGTAATTTTGGTTGATAACTATCCTCCAAATTATAAAGGGATGAGATTTAATTTATGTTATCATTGCAAATCTACTGACCATATTAAATCAGGAGCATGTTGGACAGGAAATCAAGCAAGAAAATTAGGAAAAAGAGTAATGGTGCATATTATAAAAAATGAGGGAGAATAAGATGGGATTAAAAGAATGTAAAATTATATATAATGCTTTAAGTATAAAGAAGAAAGAAAAAGCTATAAAATTTTTAAAAAAATGGATATATAAAAAAGATATTCTTAAATTGAGAAAACTTATCAAAAAAGACCCTGTTGGTTGGTTTGGTCTTTATCATCATGGTTGGGGAACAGCTATAAGAAACGCTTTAAGGCATAATGGATTTGGGGAAGAATATTTTGGTATAAGAAATTTAGATGATATTTATGTAGAGTTAGTGGAAGATGCAGTGGTGAAAGAATAAAAGGAGATAATAATGGATTTTTATGATGAATGGCAGTATAGAACAAATAAATGTATAAGTTCAGGATTAAACTTTTTTTCTACCATGATAAATATTTGTTTTATAATATTATGTGCATTGTTAATTTTATTTGTTTGGTATAATTTCTTTTATATTTAATATAAAAAGGAGAAAGTCATGAACTATAAACAAGAATTGGATAATATAGAACGTAAAGTAAATGATAATAAGACAGAAAAGATTAAGCTAGAAGAAAGAAAGAAACATTTACAAGAAGAAAAAAATAAAATTATTACTGAATTAAAAGAGATGAAAATAGAAGAAGGCGAGTTGGAAAATTTAATATTAGACTTAGAAGTTGAGATTCAAACACAGATTGAGAAAGCAAAGGGGATATTGAAATGATAAGTAAAAAGAAATTAGGAAAATTAAAAAAATTAAGAAGACAAAGAAAAAGATTTGAAGATTATATAGAATTTACTAAACAAAGGATAGATAAAATTGATAACAAATTATTTAATTTAATAATAGGGAAAAATTAAAATGAAAATTAAAAAAGGATTAGAAATTTCAACAGGAGATTTTTGGTATGATTTAACAGATGGAGGTTATTTAGACCCTTTTAAAATTTGTGAAAGCTCTTCAGACGCTTTTGCTGTTAGTCAAGCAATTAAAAAGATTAAAGATTTTCAGGATTCTTGTGAAGAACAAATAGAAGGATTTATTCAATGAAATTTATAAGAAATTTGTTAGAATTTTGGTGGTATTGTTCGCTAGGCACATTGATAAGACCATTTTTTAAATTATTTCAAGCGATGGGAGAATCACATGATTGGGTAAATAAAAAATTAAGCAAAGGGAATTATTTTAAGGAGAAATAATAAGATGAAATATTATGGAGATATAACAAAACAATTACAATTTATTATAATTAAAAGATGGGCAACAGTAATAATTGGATGGTTAAAATGAATTATAAATCAGAAATTGAACAATTAGAATCTAAATTAAATGAACTTAATTCTTCTTTAAGTTCACTTCAAGGTCAATGTTCACTTTTAACTAGCCAAATAGAGAATTCAAATGCCAAATTGTCTGATTTAGCTCATAAGAGAGAAATCTATCGTAAATCTGTAGAACTTTTAACACTTGTTCAGAAAGCAACTAAAGAAAAAATAAAAGAAGGATTTGAAAATATAGTAACATATGCTTTAAGATATATTTATAATGATGATTATGCTTTTGAATTAGAATTTGGTCGCAGAGGTAATTTACAAGAGATAGATTTCAATGTAAAGACTCCTGATTTTAAAGAAGCATTTGACCCTAAAGATACTTCAGGAGGAGGAGTATTAGATATTTTATCACTAGCATTAAGAATAGCACTATTAGAATTAGCAAAACCTAAGATAGAAGGATTTGTTATTTTAGATGAGCCATTTAAACATTTAAGCAAAGATTATCTACAAAGAAGCGGAGAATTTCTTAAAGCAATAAATAAAAGAATAAATAGGCAAATTATCATGGTAACACATAAAGAAGAAATGCTTGCTAATGCAGATAATATAATAGAGATTAAATAGGAGGCAAGGATGAAAAGATGTAAATATTGTGGGGTTAAAATACCAAATGCACATCCTAATAGAAAGTTTTGTAATTTAAAACATAAAGATAGATTTCACAATGAACATAATCCAAGAGGATTTTATGCTCATTTAAAAAATGTCAATATTGAAGATACTTTTCATCCACAAGACCCATATTCTCTAGGACAGGGATAAAATGAATTCTTTTGAAATTAAACATGCTTTATTATCATATTTTAGGTATAAGAGACAATGTATATGTGCTACAGAATGCCTTGATAATGATGTTATGGTTATTGCTAAAAATGGTATTATTTTAGATATTGAAATAAAGGTTAATAAATATGATTTATGGAAAGGAGAAGCAAGAAAAAGTAAACATAAATGGTATAAAATAAATCCTAGCAAATACACCGCTAATAAATTTTATATGTGTGTTCCTACAGAATTATTAGATGAAGCTAGAAAATGGGTAGAAACTACTAATGAAAAATATGGAATAATTGAATGTAGCAAAACTAGATTATATCCTAGAAATATTACAATAATAAAAAAAGCGTCTATGTTACATAAATTTAAAAATGAAAAACTACCATATAAAGTAATGATGAGAGTATGTTCTGAAAATATTGGATTAATAACTGATAGATTAGTTAATAAAAAGGGGAGTTAAAATGAATTTTAATGAATATCAAATTGAATCACGTAAGACTTGGATTTTTGACCACAATAATGATTTTATGCGTAGTGTATTAGGAATTTGTGGAGAAGCTGGAGAAATTGCTGAGAAAGTAAAAAAAGATTTAAGAGGAGATTATAAATTAACACCGCTAGAAATAGGTAAAGAATTAGGAGATTTATTATATTATATTGCTAGAGTAGCAGATTATTATAGGATAGATTTACACACTATTGCTATAGCAAATATTAAAAAATTACAATCACGAAAAGAAAGAGGAAAAATAATAGGAAGTGGGGATAATAGATAATGATGGATTCTTATGAAAGAGAGCAGATTCATTGTGTAGGATGTGGGCATATATGGATTTTAATTTCTGATAAAGAAATAACTGATTATATACATAAATTATGGTTAATAAAAGTTTGGGAACAACATAAATATATTAACATATTTCCAGAAGGAGATTTTAATGAAGAAAAAAGTTAAATATATCCATTATTATTTTAATGGTAAATATATATGTAAAGAGAAATTAACAGATGTAACATTAAAAAAGGAGGTAGTAAATGGAAAGACCAGAAGAAACAAAGAAGGTCGAACAAATAGTTGAAAAGATACCTGATAAGTTATTGAATCCTATTACTGAAGCACAGAAAGTAAAAGGTAAATTAACTCAGGAATTTTTTCAGGTTTCTATTCAGTTAGCAAGTTTGCAAAAAAAATCTCAAGAAACTCTCGAAAAGATGCAGTCTAACGGAGAAAGTATAGGTAATAAGATAAAGAGGGCTTTTGATAAATTGAAGTTAGGAAAAAAGAAAGATATGCGTTGGAGTTATAATGGTAAAGATGCTTTTATTGGAATTCCAAGACCAACTCCTAAAAAGAAATAATGTCAAATCTTTGCTCAGTTGAATTACCTAATATTACTTTTATTATAGCAGTTAAAAAAGGGGAGGTTATACAAACTCCCCAATATGCTAAATGGATGTTAGGTAAAAAATATTGGCAAATAGAGATGTGGGTTAAGGAAAAAAAGGGAAATATTAAAAGATGTTAAATAAGATATATTGGGAAAAAGTCTTGTCTAATTTAAAATTATGTTTAAATGGAGAAAGATGAAAATATATAAAACCATATTTTATTATAGCGTAATGACAGGAAATAGAGGAGATATAGCTATACGAAAAAGCATTGTTGAAGCTATTAAAGAAAATTTAAAAGTTCCATTTGCTTTTTTTAATGTTAAATATGAAGAACTTACGGAGAAAAGAATAATTAATCAATTAAATTCAGAAGCATCTTGTTTAATAATAGCAGGAAGTGGGCTATATACTAATTATTCTAAATCTTCAGGTTGGTATTTTCCTTGTCAAACTGAATTATTTAAAAAGATAAAAATTCCTATTATGTTAATAGGAATAGGTTGTAACAATAATTTAGGTAAAGATATTTTTAAAGGAGAATTAACATCAAAGGCAAAAAAAAGCATCAAATTAATAAATAATTTATCTACAATTTCAACAGTGAGAGACCAAAGAACTTCTCAAGTATTAAATAATTTAGGAATTAAAAAACATAAACTTATGTTAGACCCAGCTAATTTTCTTAAAGTGCCAAAAGTTCCTAAAGAAAAAAGAGTAGCTATTAATATTGCTCAACATTCACCAGCATTGGGAAGATTTGATGGAGGAGAAGAAGGAATAAAAAATAGAGCCAAAAATATTAAATATTTTACAAATATAAGCAAATATTTACAAAAGAAAGGATATAAAATAGTTTTTTTAGCCCATGATGCTTTAGAACATAGTATAATTTTAGATTTACAAAAAGAACTTCCTGATATAGAATTTTTTAATACTGATGATATAGATATTATACTTCAAGAATATGCTCGATGTGAATTTAGCATTGGGGTAAAAATGCATAGCAATATTTTATCATTTGCATCAGGCACTCCTTTTATATCTTTATATTATGATATTAAAAGCCCTCAATATTTGAAATTAATTCATTGGTCTGATTTTGGTTGTTCTGTTTTTGATGATTATTATGATTGGCTAAAAAGAAAAGTTAATGATTTAATTAAAAATCATAAATTTTATACTAAACAATTTCGTAAATTAAAAAAATTAGAACAAGAAGAATTTGATAAATTGATAGGAAAAATATGCAATATTATAGAAATTTTAACTTAACTAATTATAATTCTTTCCATGTGAACTCTATTGCAATAGAAGCATGGTTTCCTGAAACAGTAAAAGAATTAGGAACTTTAATTAACAAGTTAAAAAATAATAAATATTATGTTCTAAGTGATGGAACAAATGTTCTATTAAATAGGACAATAGATAGAATAGTTTGTTTACGAAAAATAGAGAAATCTTTCATTATATTAAGCAAAGATAAAATTTTAGTAAGTGGAAGTTATCCTACAAATGCTTTCATTAATAAAATTATACAAATGAAATTATCAGGTTTAGAAGGATTGATAGGAATTCCAGGATTGCTTGGAGGAGCAATAGTAATGAATGCAGGGAGTGGAGAATATAATATTTCTGATTGTTTAGTGGGATGCGAAGTTTTGAATCAAAATGCAAAAATAATTTTTAAATCAAAAGAACAGTTACAATTTGGAAGAAGATATTCTACTTTACAAGATACTAAAGAAATACTTATATCTGCAATTTTTAAATTAAAAAACGAAGAACCAAATAAGAAAGTAATATCAAAGGCAAGAAATTATAGAAAAAATTTTCCTAAAGGTTACACTGCTGGGGGTATTTTTAGTAATTGGTATAATTTAAAACCTTATGAAAAAATAATAAGAACAATTAAATCTCCTAATTTAACTATATCTAAACAACTAAATGTTATTATTAGTAATGGGAAAGCTACTTCAAAAGAAATTTTAAATTTTATAAGTCAAATAAAAACTATAGTAAAAGAACCTTTAAAATTAGAAATTAAATTATTAGGGCTAAAAAATGAATAAGAAAATTTCAGTATTAATACCTGTATTTAATAGACAAGATTATATAAAAGAAGCAATAGATTCTATTTTGAATCAATCCTATAAAAACTTTGAGTTGATTATTTATAATGATGGTTCTATAGATAACACAGTTCCTATAATAAGAAAATTAGCAAAAATAGATAATAGGATAAAAATAATAGGTAGCAAGATAAATAAAGGGGGAGTTTATGCTAAGATTCAGTTAATAAAAGAAAGTAAAACAGATATTATTTGTTATCAAGATAGTGATGATATTTCTCATCTAAAAAGATTAGAAAAACAATTACTTGCACTAAAGAGTAATGATATTGTATTTTGTGATTGGAAATGGATGTATAAAATTAGGGGGAAACGATATTATAGAAAAGCTAATAGTAAATGTTCAGCTTCTATTATGTTTAAAAAAGATATAAATATATTACCAAATCCTAATTTTCATTTAGGTGGAGGAGATATAGATTTTATAAATAGGTATATAAAAAAACATCCTAAATTAATTATAGTTCCTGAAGTTTTATATTATGTAAGAAGCCATAATGATAGAATAGGTATTTGGAAACTGAAATTTGCTAAAAAAATACCGAAACATTTAATCAAAACGTTAAGTTATAAAGAACTATTACATTATTATAAGGAACATTATGAATAATCCAATTTATATAATAGGTGGAGGATATTCACTTTTAAATTTTGACTTTAATAAATTAAAACATGTTACTACTATAGCTGTAAATAAATCTTTTTCTTATGTGCCAAATTTAGATTATTTTATTACTATGGACTTCACTGCTTTAAAAAAGATAAAACCCATAGAAGGGTCTAAAGCAACTAAAATATTTATTGCTAATTTTAATAAACCTTATTTACAAGAAAAAGATGGAAAAATAATGGATACTCGATTTGGTTTAATTTATAAATTAGAAGATTTTGATATGATTATTAAAAGTCATAGAGAATCAGGTATTGGATTTACTTTTAAAGATTTTAGAAGCGGAAATAATAGTGGATTTTGTGCTTTGCAATTAGCAATAGCATTAGGATATAAAGAAATTAATTTATTAGGAATTGATTTAAATGTTGTGAATCAAACTCATTTTCATGGAGGATATGGAGAGTCTGTAGAAAAATTTAATAAGAAATTAGAACAATATTATAACAGTTTTGCAAGTGCTATAGCTTTAATCCCTCCAGATATTCAAATTTATAATTGTTCTAACTCTAGTAGACTCAAGAACTTACTGCCATATAAAGAAATATGAAAAATATAGTGTTATTCGGAAATGCTAGAAGCGTATTTTATAAAACTAGAGAAGTAGATGCTAGATTTGATACTATTTGTAGAATAAATGCTGGAATACCATTTGGAAGAGAAGAATATCTAGGAAGTAGAACAGATATATTATTTTTATCATTAGCATTAGAAGAAGACCAAATAAAAAGATTAAATACTGAAAAAATTATATGGTGCACTCCAAAAATAGAATATAGAACAAAATATATAAAACAACATTCAGATAAATATCCGATAGTTAATTGGAATTATTTATATGCAAAATTTAAAACAAGACCTTCTACTGGATTAATGGCTTTTGATTATTTATTACCACAAGATTTTGAAACTTTTACATTAATAGGATTTGATTTTTGGGAAACTCCTAACTGGTATACCAATAATAGACATCTTGCAAAACATTCTCCAAAAGCCGAAAAAGCATACATACTAGAAAAAATTAAAGAATATAAAGGAAAAATTATATGGGAAAGATAAAGACCGCTATTTTAATTAATGATACTTCTAATGAATATCATATAGGTTCTCAGAGAGTGATAAAAAATATTTTTAATTTATGCCAGCAACATAATATTAAAATAATACAATCATTCACAAGAAGGTCTATAAGCGACAAAGATTTATCAAAATTACAAACAGCTATAAAAAAAGTCAATTTAATTATTATAAATGGAGAAGGGTCTTTGCATCATCATCCTAGAAGAAATACTATATGGTTTCAAACAGTGATGGAAACTATTCCTAAAAACAAAAAAACAGTATTAATTAATACTTTATGGCAAAAAATGGGAGGAATGAAAGATATAAATAAATATTTAGATAAACTAAATTTAATATCTGTTAGAGAACAAAAGTCATATAATGATTTAATATCTATATATCCTCATCCAGAAAAAATAATTATAACTCCAGATATTATTTTTGCTACTCCTCTTTCTAACGTAAAAGTAGGATATGGAGATAGTGTTCATAGAAGAATTAGAAAACTTTTAAAAAACCATAAAAATTATATACCTCTAAGTTATATAGAACAAGGATATTATCATGATATTAAAAGTTTAAATACGCCATCGTTAGATGCTTATATATCATGGTTAAAAGGACTAGAACTATATGTAACAGGAAGATTTCATGGAGTATGTTTGGCAATTATGGCAAATATTCCATTTTTAGCTATTATTTCTAATTCTCATAAAATAGATGGACTATTAAAAGATATGAATTGTTCTGAATTATTAATAAATCCTTTTTCAGAAGCATTTTTAAAGAAAGAATTAGCTATAAAAGCATTACCTAAAATAAGAAAATATATGGGAACAACACAAAAAAGAATTGATAATTTATTTAACCTTATAGGAAAACTATGATTATTATAAGTTATTATACAAAAAATACTCCATATAAAGAAGTTATGGATACATGTCTTCATGCTTCATTACATCGTTGGAATTTGCCTCATGATATTGAAGGTATAGAAAACTTAGGGAGTTGGCAGAAAAATACTCATTATAAAGCAGAGTTTATTAAAAAAATGTTATTAAAACATAAAGAACCTATAGTCTTTTTAGACGCAGATGCCACAATTGAACAATATCCTAAGCTTTTATTTGAATTAAAAGATTATGATATATCTTATCATGAATTAGATTGGATGAAAATGTGGAGGAAACAAGAAGGACATACTAAAAGAGAGGTATTAAGCGGAACTTTATATCTTTCTTATAATGCTAAAATATTACGATTTTTAGATGATTGGATATTAGAAAATAATGCTGATACTAGATGGGAACAAAAAAACATGCAAAAAGTTTTAATAAAATGGAAATCTAAATTCAATATATATTATCTTCCATATTCTTATATTACAATTATGGTAGGTAATGGACAAGTATCTCCTCATATGATTAAACGTGAAGAAGTAGTAATTTTACATCATCAAGCATCAAGGCAATATAGAAATTATAAAAAGAAGGGCTAAAAATGAAAAAATTAGATATTCTTTTAATACATACTAAATATTGCCCTATAAGTTGGATAATTAGAATGTATACTCATAGTAAATGGAATCATTGTGCTTTTATATTAAATGAAAAAGAAATTTTTGATTGTAAATCTATAGGAATGAAAATAAGACCATTAAATGTATATTTAAATAATCGCTATAAAGTAAAATTATTAAGATTAGAAGGTATGACTAATGAAGATAAAGAAAAAGTCCTTTATTATATGTTTCTTCTAAAAGATTTATTAAAAACTAATTATCTAAAATTTTTAAAAACTTTATTTTTAATATTTACAAAAAAAATTGAACCCCATACTGCTTTAACATGTTCAGGTTTGATTTCTATGTGTTTAGAATTAGGTATAGGATATTGTGTAAAATTAAGCAAAAGAGCTATTGAAGTTACTCCAGAAGATATAAATAAATGTAAAGACATGAAAAATGTTACGGAGGAATTAAAATGAGAAACCAAATCTTAGATATTCTCATAGTAATACCAGCTTATAATGAAGAAAAAACAATTGGAAAAGTAATAAATCAAGTAAAACAAACACCTTATAATTTTGTGGTAGTAAATGATGGCTCAACAGACAGAACATCTGATGTTCTCTTTTTTTACACGAAATCCCATCAACGTATTAACTATCCAGATAATAGAGGAAAAGGCTTTGCTATTCATACAGGTGCTAATTGGGCTAAATTGCACAAATATCGCTATATTCTTGTTATAGACGCAGATGGGCAACATGCCTTATCAGACATTGAATTGTTCGATTATGCCCTTCAGAAGCACCCTGAAGCTCAAATAATCATAGGAAATAGGCTATGTAACCCCAAAAATATGCCTTTTATACGCTTAATTACTAATAAAGTAATGTCATGGCTTATATCTAAACTAGCAAAGTGCAAGATAATAGATTCTCAATGTGGCATGAGGCTTATATCTGTAGATGTATTTAATACTAAATTAAAGAGTCATAGATTTGAAATGGAAAGCGAAATGCTTATAATAGAAGGAAATAAAGGTAAAAAAATAATAAATGTTCCTATAAGATGTATTTATAATAAAAATCGGATAAGTAAAATAAATCCTTTATCCGATACGATACGTTTTATTAAATTATTATGGAGATATTATGGATAAACATAATTTTAAATGTAAGAAATGTGGATGTATATTGATTCCTGATGGTAAAACTCTTGGAACTAATTTAATATTTTTTATGTGTCTCGATGGTTGCGGAGATTCTCTTTGGATAGATATTAAAATGAGGATAGACCAACAAGGAAGAAAATATGAAACCTAAACAACTTATAATTATAGGAGGAGGGCTTTCAATAAAAGAGGGTCTCTCTAAAGGTTTATGGGATAAACTTAAAGGTCATTTTGTAATTGGAACAAATTATTCCTTTAATTATTTTTCAAAGTCTACAATACAATGTTATGTAGACCGAGATTTTTATAAAAAAGAATATCAAAATATGAAAAGATTACAGCTTATCATAGGACAAAAAGCTACAGATAAAAAGGTTAAAAAATTGTTAAATACTTATTTTATTGAAGGAATTACAAAATATAATAGACAATTAAAAAAAGGAATTTATAAAGCAAGTTTGGTCGGTCTTTATGCTCTTTCTCTAGGAATATATTTATTAGATGAAGGAGAGATATTTTTATTAGGTTATGATTTTGGAGAAGCACGCACTGATTACAAAAAATCCGCTAAATCTCCACAAGAATTGAATAAATTAATCATTAGAGATAAACACAATAGACCTCTTACTCATTTCTATCAAAGGGAAATTAAGCATAGAGGAATAGGAAAAATAAACTATTATAATTGTAAAGATAGAGCAAATAGAGATTTTAAAGTTTATATTAACGAAAAGAAATGTAAGATTTATAATGTGTCTTTAATGAGTAAAATACCTACATTTCCGAAAATTAGTTATGATGAATTCTTTAAAATGTTAGATAATAAAACATATAATCAAGAAGATTTAAAGATAGATATATTAAAAAAATTGGAGGTATTGAAATGAAACTACCAGATGAAAAAAAGATTTATAAAGCAAAATGCGAATGTGGCTGTGATACAGAAATAAGAATTTATAAGTTAAGTAAGTTATACCCTTCTAATCAACGATATAGAATTTTATTTAAAGTATCTAAAAAAGCCAAACCATCTACTACTAAACATTTTAAATTCTATGATATTTTTGTAGAAAAATTAGCAAAGGGGAAAAAATAATGAAAAAATGGTTTGTTCACTCTTATAAAATAGAAGAATTAGAAAAAAATTTAAATAAATTAACTAAACAAGACTACAAAGTTTTTAAAATAATAAATGAAAACTATTATTATTTAGTGATAGCTTATAAGGAAGTAAAATGAAAGTAGTTAATTTAAGAAAAGAAAAATATACTATATATATAGGTAGAGGGAGTATATTTGGTAATCCTTTTATTATAGGTAAAGATGGAAATAGACAAGATGTAATTATTAAATATGAAAAGTGGGTTAGAAAATGCTTATATTTACCCATTGGAAAAGCTATCTCTAATTTGCCAAAAGACGCTATATTAGGGTGTTATTGTGCTCCAAAGGCTTGTCATGGAGATATTATAATGAAAATATGGGAGGAATTACATAATGAGTAAAAGAAAATATTTAATAAAGTTATATAAGAAATGTATACTATGTGATGGAACAGGTAAAAGATATGAATCATTAGGAGATGAGATAACAGGAGAATCTTTTTTCTGTGGAGGTAAAGTTAAATGTAATTGGTGCAAAGGTATTGGACAAGCCGAAATTATTCCTAATAGTTCAAATTTTAAAAAACTTTATATAAAAGAATTAAAAAGAATAATAGCCCTGTATTACAGTAGAGTAGCTGATGTTAAACAAATGGAATCTAGTCTTATGAAAGATATAAAAACACACTGTAAAGAATTGGATAAAATTATAAATAAGCCTTAAAGGAGTGATTTCTAATGAATTGGAATAAATATAAAGAAGGAAAACAACCTTGTAATGACTTAAAACCTAGTTTTGACTATAGTTGGTTCAGATTTCCTTCCTATAAATGTAATTGTTGTAATAAACAAGTTGTATTTTGTGTTAATTGTCCAGGTATGCATCATGAAGATGGATGGGAAAGTTGTGAAAATAAGGAGAATTCTTATGTATAAAATCTATTTTGAAGATGGAACAACTTTTATAAATAAAAATGATATAACTGATTCTAAATGGAATAACATGCCAAATAAATTAATAAAACAAATAGATTATGAATTGTGTGGTATTAAATTAAAACTAGAAAATTTTGAATCTTACAATCATTTAATAAAACATGCCAATGTAATTTTAGGTAGGAAGTTTAATGGCATTGTTAGCGTTATTATGTTAGCTAAACAAGGTAATAATATTAGAAGATTTATTTATAACTTAATAAATGGTGAGTTTACAGAAGAAGTTGTAAGTATTGATTTTCAATCATCTACTGGTTGGAAAGAAGGTGTAAAAGGCAGGAATCCTTCCTATAAAATTAACCCTTAACTCCATTTCCGTCTAAATCATATGGAACGCTACTAATGTGAAAATCTGCTATATTCCCTTCACTATCCCAATCTGCTTGACCTGCATTTGGATTTGCATCAATATTAGCATTTTCTCCATCTGTTACAGGGAATGAAGTAATATCATCACCAGCCCAAGTAGTATCTAAATGATAACCTGTGTTATCTTTTTTACATATAGTTCTAGAACTATATCCTACTTGTCCTTTTATTGTTATATAATCATTGCTATTACCATGTTGACAATACCACCAATCAAAAGCTTGAGCTTTAATATTTACATTTAAATCCCATTGAATATAAATTCCTCCACTCCAGGGGTATGAATGAGCACCCATTTCTAACTTTCCAGAATACCCTGCTCCAGTTACATCACAAGTTCCATCTATATGTAAAGTTATTCCTTCTAAACTTAAATCTTGTATAAATGCTCCATAAGTATGCCAATGTGTTCCTGACCCTTTATATCTAGTTCTAAATACCCCCATAGGAGTATCTCCAAAAAAATAATCAAAATTAGAATGTTCAGTTCCATCTCCATCAACTTCAAAATCATGATTATAATTTCTAGAATCAGATATAGAATCAGTTACTTCTATCCTACTAAAAGTAAATGTTTCTGTAGCTACACCACCATCAGGAATATTCACTGTTTTTAATATAGTCATACCATTAAAACTTGCTGTTAAATGATAAGTTCCAGCAGGGAGTTGTAACATACTTCCCCCTGAAGGATTAATATGGGTAGCTTCATTATGTGCACCATAAACTGTTCCAGAGGGAGTTCCTTCTGGTTGACGGATATAATAAAGAGTAGCTGTTGTAGAACCTACTCCAGTAATACTATTAATTTCTATACCTTCTGGATTATGAATATGATAAAAAAGATAGCCTTTACCGCTATCAGGAGGGTTTTCTTCTTCATGGGTTTTCTTACCTACAAAATTATTAGATTTAATATTATTCCCTTCATTAGATTCTTCAACTACATTATTAACATCAGCAGTGCCTATAACTGTATAAGATTCAGCAGTGCCTAATTCGTAATAAGGAAAAGAAGAATATAAAATAATTTCTCCATCTATATCTAATGCAGGTGTTGAAATATTTGTATCATATTCATCTTCTCCATCTACATGCACGTTTAAAGTGCTACTTCCTGCAATTTCTTCGCCTGTATTTTTTATTGTAATTTCAAAAAGAGCGTAATGGGCATAAATAATAGTATTAATATTTGTTATTATTAAATCTGGTAAAAATTCTTCTTCTTCAATAGTAAAATCTACATCATATCTATATCTTGTTCCCCTACCTCCAGGGGTAAATTGTTTCAAACGGTAAGCAAAAAAATTAATACTTTTTTCTAGTCTTAATAAACGCTCTAGAATATTTACCCTTCCAGCTCCTCCATATAAAATTCCACCTAAAATTTTTCTTAATGTTTCCCATAGTTTTCGTATTCTATGCTTTTGTTTCCAATAGCTTAATAGTCTAAAATCTTCATACATAATTAACTTTCTACCTTATCATGTTTTTCTATTTTAGTTAGAGTCAAATTCATCCTATCTATAGCACTCTGAGCACGCTCTAATCTTTCTAAAATTTCTTGTTCTATAGCAATTAGTTTAAGAACATCTTGCCATAATATTAAAATTTTATGTTTAGTTTGTGAATAATCTTTTTTTATTCCCATAATATTATTCCTATATTTATGATGCTATTTGACCTGGAATAACTTGAGGAACTCGTTTTTTATGAAATACTAAAGTTTCAGCACGATAACCGCTTCCATAACTTATCGTTTTTTCAAAATAAGTTTTGCCATAATTTGTTAAAGTTAAAGTTACAATTCTAGTAGAACAATCTATAGATATAGAATCTATATTTAATGGAAATCCATTATTATCTTCATAAATTCCATCTCTTGTTGTATTTACTATATTAATTAAATTTTGAAAAGAAAGATTATAATACTCATATCCATCTAATAATAAAGTAATAGTAGCTTCTGTTATTAATTTATTATTTTGATTTAATTCAAAATTAGCTAAATCTTCCGCAAAATTAATATTATTATATTGTTCTCCATATATTTTAACTAACCATGTTTCTCCATTATCTTTTGTGATTTCTTCCCATTTATCATTTTCTATTCTTACTCCATAATTAGTTAGATACAATTCTCTTACAGGCTCACCACTACCTACATTTATTGTTCCCAAATCGTATTCTTTCCCACTGCCTAAAGAACCTAATGGATTTAACCATTGTCCAATAATATATTGTTTTAAAGTATATCCAACAAGCAATGCTTGTTGTGAATAAATATCTGGTAAATTCATTCCTATATATTTACCATATATACCAGAAGAAGGTTTATCTTGAAACATAAACATAGCAAATTCATCATATTGGCTTCTTGGAAACCACCAGGCATCTCCTATGTTCCATCTTCTTCTTTGCCAATAATAATCATATCGTTTACCTAAATGTATTTTATATGATTGAGTATAATTATCTGTCATTTTATTTAGAGTAATATTATTTAAAATTATATCATATACATGCCTTCTTTCATTTATATCACTTAAACGTAAGTTTTTACTTATTCCCTCTCCTATTTTTGAAAATCTAAGACGTTCTTCTTCATCTATATACCAATTTATGTTAGCAGAGTTTTTTACAAAAATATCTAACAAAGCCCCACAATCATTTTGAATTGTAGCTGGTTCAGGTATAAAACCAAAAAAGACTTCATCATGTCCTGAAATTAAACTATTTATTTCGTCTAAAACATATTCAATAGCTTCTTTTGTTGAAGGGTAGTCATTTCTATGACCATAACTTATATCTAAAGACTTTATATTTATTTTACAACGAACATCTTCAGCATTTATACCTACAGTATCTGAATCTGAGCTAGAATCAATTTGAGTTATATAACCTGTGAAAAGTTTTCTAGTTCCATCATAAATTTCTATTTTATTTTTATTTGTTATTTCGGAAGAAGTTCCATCTAATTTATAATCTAAATCATCATGATGCCTTGCTAATCTAAATGTAGCTTTAGATGGAGTTCTATTTAAATTAAAATCTATTCTCAAAGAATTATAGTCAACATCTGTCAATTCTGTTTCATCTAATTTAACTATAATATCTATTAAAGATTTTGGCTCTAAACCCCAAAAAGAAGAAGAAGTTTTTATAACTCTTAAATTTGTATAAAATTTATTTGAAATTTTACCTTTCAACCGTAAATCTGTAATGAATTTTTTAAGCGTTCTTTTTACTATATCTAATTGGGTAACGTATTTATAGAGTTTATTTAATTTTAATCTAAAATCTGTAGCAAATTTAATTATCTTGGTAGTCATAAAAGAAAGAATATTTCCTTCATATATAGGATTTCCACTTCCTATTTTCTGACCTTGTGCTTTAAATTTATAAATGGTAGAATTATCTAATCCTGATAGATTGAAGTCAAAAGTGTCATTTATCAATTTCTCTTCTTTAGTAGATTCATAATGAATAGCACCTGACTCATCTTTCCAATATTCAAACCATACTTCAAATTTTTCAACATCAGAACCTGCTTTAAACCAATCTACATAAGTAATTCTATTTGCTGTAGTATATCCTCTTTGTTCTAATATAATATCGCCTTCTTCCCCTGCCGATACCCAAGTGCAATCTACATCAGAATATTTTAATTCTCCATTTAAATATATATCTACTGTTTGAGTAACTCCCCATTGTATATCAAAAGACCATTCTTGCCAAACATCTTCTATTACCAAACTACCATCTATCAATACCCAACTACCATTAAAAACTCTCAATCCATCAGTCCCAAAATTTATTGCACATTTTTGAGTTGCATTTTTAACTTCAAATTGCATTACATCATTAGCCCCTAATGTTCCTAATGCATCAAAATATACATTAAAAGAAATAACTGTTCTAGAAGTAAGAGAACCTATATTTTTTTTTCTTCTAACTACTCCCCAAACAGCCCCTGTATCAAGTTTCATACAAGATTTAGAATCAAAAGTTACCTGAGTAGATACTCCATTACCTGAATCTTCATCTACCCAATCACTAATATCAACCATATCTTCATCATCTATATCGGCATTTGACCTAAAAATTACATTATCCAATTCTCCATTTAAAGTAACTGAATCTCTAATTATATTAGTAGCAGTGTTAGTAGTTATAGTAATTGCCATTATATTATTTCCTTCAAATTAAATTTTTTCAAAATTAATTAGTTGTATAAGTAACTGCTAAAATAGGTGTAAACACTCCAGGTTCACTCCAACTAGCAGGGATAACCACATGAAAATTAAAATATAAATCTTTAGCAGATGATAATGCACCAGCTCCACTATTTAGCAAAACAATATTACTTGTTCCGCTTCCAGCTAAAGGAGTTCCAACCCAACCCCCTGAACCTGGAGAACTGTCTGTTGTGCAAATAGCTTTATACCAACTAGCATTAGGTGTGCCTTCTCCTAAACATTTTTCAATATAACTATTCATATCCAAATTATCCCATGCTTCTAATTGAGGTTCTGTTGCAGTTGCTCCATCAAATGAAGCACAAAACACATATCTAGCACTGTCTCCAGCTAAAAATATTTCTTTAAGTAAATTTACAGAATCATCAGCCAAAAAATATTTAGAAACTTCAATTTCACTTCCTGTTAATTCTACTCCAGCACGATTTAATTCAGCTTCATTAGGTATAGTTTCTTCATCTGCTACATCAACAGACCCAGCCGAAAATATAAATTCATCATTATCAGGGTCTACTTCAATCCAATCTATTCCACTGCTTCCTAATAATTCATCTGATGCAGAATGATTAACATGTAATGTTAAAATTGTTGACATTTTTTATTCCTCCTTATTACTTAAAATTTAAGCTTCCCAAGTTCCAACTTTTAAAGTTACTATATATAGTTGACTCGTAGTTCGTAATGATTCTGGATACTCAATTGGAACTACTCTTTTCACTTTATATGTAAATGTTGTAGATGGGGATTTCTCTATTTTTAAAGTATAACGTGTATTATATTCTATAGTGCTTTCTATAGTTTCTATTAATTGGGTAATAGCTTCATAATCGTCAGCCATAAACATACCTCTTATAATCAAATCCCATGAACCTTCTGAACCAGGTATAACAATAGCACCTTGACCTCTAAGCCCTTCAATAACTACAGATTTAATTATTGGTTTAGGTGCATTTGTATATTGCACTATAGGAAAAGTATAAATTAAACTATTACTATAATTATATAATTTAAATGTTGGGACAAAACTCATTTTAGTTCTCCTTTAAAATTCTTCGATTTTTTCATTAATAGCTTTTCTTATATTAGGGTCTCTTCTTATTGCTTCAGCAATGTCTTCTACAGTTCTTGTTACTATTTCTTCTTTTATTTCTCCTTTTTTAAGCTCTTGACGTATACTTATATTTATATTACCAATATCTGTTCTAAGTTGTAAGTTTTCAATAGAAGGAACTTCTGTTATAGGAATTCTTGTTTTGTAAGGAGTTCCTGTAAAGGGTTCAGTTCTTTCAATTCCCATCTTAGCTCCAAATCTACGTGTTATATCTTGTTTTAATGCTATTTCCTCAAAAAATAAGCCTAAATCTCTCATTATACCTTCTATCCCTGCTCTATATTGTTTTGGGTCAAATACATTTTTCATAGTCATAAACATATCTTGAACAGGTTTAGATGCTTTTTGAATTTCAATTTTTAATACTTCAGGAGAAAAACGCATTAAATCATAAACCTTTTTCATAGTTCTACGTTCTTCTTCAGTAGCTTTAATATATCGTTCCATAGCTGATAATTGCAAATCACTTGTTTGTTTTATTACATTTTGAATAGCTATTTCTTTTCTTAACTGAATATCTAATAATTCATTAGCATAAGCTATAGGTTGATATTGTGATTGCCTTGCTTTTAATTGCTGTTCCAGAATATTTAATATTTTTAATTCAGAAGCCCCTGTTATTTTAAGTATAGTTGCCCCTGTTTTTTCTAATTTATCAATCAGTTGTTTTCTATATAGTGCTTGTTCTTGTATAACTTTATTCTGTCTTTTTAATAATTCTAAATTATACTCTTCTTCTGTTATCATATCTCTTATAGATTCTAAAGTTCGTAAATTATATTTAGCTATATCTAATGCACTAGCTCCTCTTACTTTTAAAAGAGCAATTTGATGCCTTGTAGTTTCTTTTTCCACTGCTAATCTATTAATTTCTACCTTATTAGTTTCCTCTTCTAAATCTTTAATTTTTTCTCTAACTTTTTCCTCTTTTTTTGCTTCTTCTGTAATTTTTTGTTGAGTTTCTTTATATTCTTCAAAAGATTGAAATTTTAACAATCCCATATCCTTAAAAATTTGATATAACTCTTTTGCATTTAAAAGAGCACTAGCTCCTGTTGGAAGATATTGAGATAAAAGTCCTCCTCTTTGTTGCACTTTGTTTATTTGTTCTAACATTATTATGAATTTAGACCCTTGCTGAGTTACCCAACCCAACCATTCTCCAGTTGTTTGAATATCCTCTCTCATAGATTCAAAACTATCGTTTACTAATGTTAAAGCATCTGCTAAATTTCCTGCTCCATAATAACCAGATACAAATTCTTCAAATAAAACAGCAAATATATTTTTCATTCTCTGAGCTTGAGCAGGAATAGTTCCCATTTTTATTTCTGCTATTTTTTCTGCAAATCCTTCAGCTTCTATCCCTGCTAATTTTATCTCTTCTTTCAATTCATCAACAACAGTAATTAATAATTTAATAGCTACTGCTCCTCTAGTAGCAAATACTTTCCGAAGAGCTTCGCTTTGCTCGAAGGTTATCTTTTCAGTATCTTTCATTGCTTTATTTATGGCTTCAATTGTTTTTAATAAATTAATAGGTTTATCAGGGTCAAAAGCAATTCCAAAAATAGAAGCTAATTTACTAGCATTTTTAGTTATCTGTAATATGGCTCTTCCTGTTAAACGACCAGTTCTTCCTGCTCTCAACATACGAGTATTTAAGAAACCTAAAATAGTTACTATATCTGTAAAACTATCCTCTAATCCTGATAAAAAAGGAGCTAATTTAGTATAACCAGCTATTAATTCGCCCATTTCAACATCTTGTCTTGTAAAAGTATATGTTAAAACATCTGCTATTTTTTGAAATTTTTCTGCATCTGTAGTAGCATCTGTAATATATTTACCCATAGTATTAAATACACCAGCAACTGCTCTAGCCATTTCTTTTGCACCTACTCCAGTGCCAGTCATAGCATCTACTGTATGTTCAAATGCAGACATAGCCTGTTCAGCAGTTAAACTAGCTGTTTTAAGAAAATACATTACTTCTGCTAATTCTTTAATACTTACTCTGCTATCCACAGCCATATCTAAAATTTGTCTTTTCATACTTGTCATTTCTGCATTAATATCTTCAGTAGTTCCATGCATAACTGTTCTAATCCTTGCTAATCCTTCATCTAAATCTACATAAGCTTTAATCATATCTCTAATTGTTCTTATTACTAACATCATAGCACTTCTAAGAGCTAACCATACAGGAGCAACAACTAATGCTCTTGATATTGCTTTTCCTATAACAGCGTTAAATTTACCCATAGCCCCACCAGTTTTTGTTACACTAACTCCTAAAGCTTGTGCACCTTTGGCACTTTCTTGCCAAGCCACTTTCATTTGTTTTCCACCTTTAACAAAAGTAGCTGTTTTTTTAATAATTACATTCCCAGCTTTATCAAAACTTTTTTTGATACCTATCCCTGCAAATTGAGCATCTTTAGCAATTTTAGTTCCAAATGCACCAGAAACTTTCTGTGCTTTCAGCATATCTTGTTTGAATTGAGATAATCCTGTGCGGTCATATACAGTTTGAATTATGTGTCGTTGGGTTTGAGTTGCCATTTTAATTTACCTTCTATTTCTTTATTTCTTAGTAGACCTCGTAAATCTTATACTTGGTAATCCTGAGTTATTATCTGTTTTTTTATGTTTTTGTTCTTGTTCATCGTATAGTTTATTCTCTCGCCTTTTTTTTCTATAATAAAGATAAGCATCTGTTCTAATTTCATCTTTTATTACTTCTTCATTTAAAAAATCTGCACCATTAGCTAATTCATCATAAAGAATATTATAAATGTGAAGCCATTGAAGCATAATAATTTGATGATTAGATAAGTCAGTTTTATTATCAAATAATTGTAAACTTCCAATTTCCTTACACCTAGTATATAATGTTTGATAATAATTAGAGTTTGCTAATTTGCGAAGAGGATTTTCTCTAAATTTAAACATTATTCTGCTCCATAAGTAAATAAAACATTTGAAAAATACATAACTCTAGCAAATAATTTTTCATCTTGATTCATAAAATTATCATAAGTTTCAAAAGCTTTAATATATTTATCTCCTTTCTTCTTTTCTAATGACAAATAGCTTAAATAAGTTTGAACATGTTCTTCTAATACATTTTCTAAACTATACTCCAATAATTCTGATTTTTTATAAGAAACTTCAGTTTGTTTTTCTCTAATATCTGCAATATCCTTCTTTAATTTATCAATTTCCTCTTTATTTTCTACTTTAGCTAGAGTTAATAATAATTTTTCATGTTCATTTTGTAACTTAATTAACTCTTCATCTATCTCTCTAATATTCACACCTTTCTTTTTATATACTTCTATCCATTGGTTCTTCAGCATATATTTATCATCTTTAAGCAATTCTACATATTTATCCATTCTTTTCTTGTTAGCTTCTCTTTTTTCTTGAGGCGATGGCTTTCTTATTCTATAATCTACATTTTCAAACTTAAACTTAATAATATTATCTTTAATTAGTTCCTCCATCTCAGTTAAGTCTTCCATTTCTTTAAAAAGTTTAGTTAATTCTCTAATAGATTCTTTCCTGGTTTTTGCGACCTTACTTTTTCCTTTCTTTGCCTTACTTTGTGTTCCCATGATTCCTCCTTATAAGTAAAAAAACCTAGAGTTATTTTTCTCTAGGAATTTTGAATGTTATCTTACCTACTTTTAGATAAACTTCTATTATATTTTTAAGATTGCGTGATGCTTCATAGGTTATTTCTTTAACTAAAGCTTTATAAAGGTTAGGCGATAATACTTTTTCTTTTTCAAGCACTTCTATTCTTTTACAGAGTATCCCTACTGTTATTTTTGCCTGAGCATCTATAAATTTTAATATTTCTTTATATTCTTCCATACTGTCCTCCCTTACTGCAATTTTCCTCAGCCCACAGAGGCTGTAAGTTCTTATAATTGAAACACTTACACTGTTCACTTACTTTTATTAAATCAAAAGAAATACAAGGTTTTATATGGTCTATATGCCATTTACCATAATTATCCCAAGTCATGCCTTGCTTAAATTTATTTTGTAAATATTGTCTTAGTTGCTCTATTGAACATCCAACTAATTTCATAGTAGATTTTGATTTAGATGTTCCTTTTAATGCATACCAAATTCGAGTCCTTAAATAATCTATAATTTTATGTTTTATATCTTTACGATATTTTTTAATATAATCAGCTTGTTTTTGTTTATATTCAAGAGATTTTCTTAATTCTTTTTTATGTTCTTTATTATATTTTTGCCACTTAGATTTAGTTTTTAAATAATAAGTTCGTTTATATTCAGAAATTTTAGAAAAATTTCTTTTGTTCCACTGCAATTTTTGATACCTAAAAACTGTTAATTGACAATTGGATGAACAATATTTTTTATTTCTACTTGGTTTATAAATTTTTTTCTTACAAATCTTACAAAATTCTCTCACGTTCTCTCCCTTACATAAGGGACAGGGAAGCCTCTCGCATAAAGAGGCTATCCCATTCCCAGTAACTTATATTTATTACGCTATATTTCCTATTTTACTATTATCTGCTGAAATTATCAATTCTTCACCTATTAACACATTCTCTCTATTGCTATATTCTTCAGTTGCAATTGATGGTCTAAGTTCTGAAGGTGATAAATTTTTCGCCATAAAACCATATTTAAGCGTAGATTTAGTGCTATCTGAAAAAATCTTAACCACTATAGTAATATTATCTACAAATTTCTCAACATCTAGTTTACCATAATTTGCTCCATATTTATCTCTTAGAATCTCTTCTATAGTGTTATCTTCAAGAAGTCTACCTAAAGTTACTGTAACCGTTTTAGTTCTAATACCTCTTTGAGTAACTTCAGTATTACCAATCTCAAATTGGTCTTCCCTATCAAATGCAATATCTAAAGTTATACTCTGTAATCTAATCAATCTATCTTCGCTTCCACCTGGGTCTCCTACACACATAAATATATCAGCACTTTCACCTGTTAAAGCAGAAGGGTCTGAATCATTTAAAGAAAACTGTATGTCTGGAGCGTCAGCAGAGGTATACCAAACTCTAATAGTATCATTAGCATCTACTGAAGCACTTATCGTTAGAGTTTTTGTTCCATCACTATAACTCCAATCCGTAGTCCTAGTCAACACACTAGAAGTTCCTGCACTATCATCCACATGAACAACTCTTAAAATGTAAACTGAATCATCTGGGTCTAACACAGGGATTTGAGTAAAATCTGCACCACTACCAAAAGTAACAGTATTGTCTCCAGCAGAGCCTAAAATCTTTTCATTAACAACAAGATATTTATTTCCTTCTTGCCATATAATAGCTTTTTCTCCAACTAAATCAAAACTTCTTTCCATTACAGCTTGAGGGTCTGCGATAGAAACTGAAAAACCAGCTACCCTTAAAGTAGGGTAATGAACTGTTCCTATAAATGTTTCATCATCATCCGTTATATAAGCACAAATATCAAAATAGGGAGTTTTGAAATCATTAAGGTCAATAGCATCCTGACCAACGCTCCCTAATGTAGCTGTATTTATTAGCTTTTGATAAATCTCTATAGAACCATATTCTAACTGTCCTAATCTATATCCAACTGTAGGACTTTTCTTAATATATCCAACTGCACCATCTCTACCTATTTCTGTAACTTTTTCCCTATTTAATGTAATTGTAGGGTCTATTCCTTGTGCCCTATCGATTTCAGAAGGGCTACCTGCCCCTAAAACTGGGAATAATCTTGGTTTAAAATTTGAACTACTATTCATAATATTCTCCTCCTTGAGAATTTAAATATTTTTAAATGCTTTCTCTTCTCCTATTAAGATTAGCATTATTCTTACATATCTATTATTGCACCATACATATCTTTATTTGAAAATTACTATTTTTAACAGAAAAATTATCACTGCCATTCCACCTAAAGTTATAGATTGAACTATTCTATCAAATAAATGGGCACTGCAATGATTACTAATTTTTTCAGCTAAATTTTTAATTTCTGTTTCTAATATTGCGACTCTTTCTTTCATTGTAGTTTTCACATTAAGCCTCCACTTTCCCAAGAGATACTGATAATGTTAAAATATGACGATAACGGTCATGTATGTCTAATTTATCTTTATCTATAGCGAAATTTACAGGAACATCACTAATCGAAATTACACGAATTCTTCCATCTTGAGTTTTATCTGTAACTTGACCTTTAACAATTGTGTAATCATAATAAGGCATTCCTACTTTTAATTTTGTGATAAGATAATCTTTTAAATCTAATCGTTGACCATCTGATATACAAAATAAATCAATTAATATTTGAGGATTTCTAACAGTTGCTGTAGACCCTGTTTCTGCTCTATTATGAACAGTTAATCCACATCTTACACAAATACCAGCACTTTTTAATTTCGGATTTAACGGAATATCATAAATTCTAGCAAAGGTTTTTTCTATGGATATGTTAGCCCAATCCTCTGCCAATTGTTCCTCTAAATAATCTATAATTGATGCTTCTATATTTCTAGAATATCTATATTTTCCCATTATTACCTCTGTAATATTCCTGTTATTTTATTTAGAGCTATTGAAAGCCAATGAACAGTAGTTTCGATAAAATTCATGGGCGGAATAGGTTTTGTTACTATAGGACTATAACTTCCTTCACCTTTCTTCCATCTTCCATCTCTAAAACTACCTTCTTGTGGTTTAGCTTCACCTGGAGCAAATCCACCTATAGGAAGATGTTTACCCACCATATGAGATGAACCAAAATTAATTGCTAAATAACCAGGGGCTTCTTTTTCTAATCTACTTATATTTCCTACTCCCCAACCTATTATATCTTTACCTTCTTGTATTCTTTCTACATCAATAGCATTTTCTAATTTTGTAGGTTCACCAGCTTGAGGTCTTTTCTTATTTGCTTTAATGATAGAATGCATCTTGTCTTTAGTCTCTAGTCCTAAGTTCATAACACTATTCTCTACATCTTTATTTTTAATATCTATATTTTTTATAATTTCAGCAAAGCTTGGCTGAGTTTTATAATTTATTCTAATACTCATTATTCTTGCTCCAATTCTTTTTCTATAAAATGTAATTCATCATTGATTAAAACTATCATTCCAATTTTGTGATTACCATCTTTATTCCACCATGTAATCCACCAATCACAAATTGTAATAGTTGCTTTAGCTTTTTTCTCCATTTTATACCTTTTCTATATATACATACGCTCTTAAATATTCACCTTCAATTCTATATTGTAATCTTCCATTTTGCTTCCATCCAATATAATAATCACTTCCTATTTTTATTTTATAAGATTTTAATAGTAATGATTCATATTTTTTCTCAATTATAATTTCTTTGCTTTTATCTGTAACTATCCCAGGCATTTTATAATTTACTTGAGTCATAGTTAAATCTGTTACAATAGCAGATATAGGAAGAGAAGGTAATTCTGTAAAATCTACTGTATGCTCATATGGGTCAGTTTCTCTTTCTGTAGTGAAAATTATTCTAATTTTTTGTGATTCTTCACGAAATAATTTGTCCATTTTAATTACTCTCTTTCAATTAATTCTGCTTCAATTAATTCCTTATCCACCAAATCTGCTTCTATATATGTATTAATACTCATAATTACTCCCTTGTTGTAACTGGTTTTTCAAAATTAATTCTACCTCTATATAAAATCCCTGTATTGCCTTCATCATCCTTATATTTTATATCATAATGATAACTACCTATTAAATTAGTATCAGTTATAGTTAATTCAATTAATGTTTTGCCATTAGTAGGGTCAGAATGACTTGTAATATCTTTCTTAATTTTAGCATTATCATCTGCATCTATCATATTTTCTTTACAAGTAAAATAAATAGTCCATCCTGTAATGTCTTTAGCTCTATCATATTCTGTATCCTTTACAATTAACTCATATGTTTTAGTAGTTTGGCTATAAATTACTAAATTAGTATTTTTTGTCATTTTTAGACTCCCTTTTATTCGTCAAAAATTAAAACTTCTGATGTTCCTATCCCACTATTAAATCGTTGAATAAGTTTTTCTATTCTATCCTCTTTAGACATAGTGCGAGGATAAACTACAGTGCGATTAGGTAAAGAATATCGAGACCAATCAGGTTTTATTAAAATTGCTCCCACTAATGATATTAAATCTATTGTTTTATTATTTGGCGTAGGATATATTTCATTATTTTCTATCTCATAATCAGTTTCGCTTTCATGCGAAAAAGTTGAAATCCATACCAAACTTGCTATAACATATCCATTTAATTCTGTATCGCTATATTTATTATAGGTATAATCTATTTCTATTTTATCTCCATCAATCAAAGAAACAAGTATTTCCATTTTTTTAGTGGCAGAGTCGTATGAATATTCTCCTGAACCTAATTCGACTCCATTTTTTAATACTTTAGTAATTGTATTTATATTATCTTCTGCAAGTGTAAATATGGAAGATATTTTATATTCAAAAAGTTCAAAGTCAGTTTTTTCAAAATCCTCTACTAAGCTACGAATTTTTGTTCTGATTACATCTAACATATTAGGTCTCCTTTAAAGTTACTTTTGATTTAATTATTCCTATTCTATATAATAATACTTCTTTTCCTCTATCTCCACGAAATTTAAATCCATTTTTTTCTAAAACAGATTTAATTGGATTATTCTTTTTTACTTTTGCAAAAAGTTCTATATTACCTAGTTTCCATAACATTACTTTTATAAGTTTATCAGCACTTTGTTGGTCTTTGCTTAAAATTTTAATATAATGACGATTTGCTTTGTCTGACCAACCATGTATAAAAATTATTCCATTTTCTTCACTAAAAGTAACTTTATCTCCATTTTTAAGAGATTCAAACATCAATTCTGAGTTCTCTTTTATATATAATCTTAAATTATTCTTAGTCAAGTAGAAATCAGAGTAGGTATCTGTCAGTTCTTCTAATAAACTTGATACTATTAATTGTTCTTTTTTTGATAATTGTCCTTTTACAGTAATCATATTATTCCTTTATTTGTTAAAACTGGAAGGGGAAGCAAAAACTTCCCCTCCAGATTATTATCTTTTATATAATAACACTAGCGTCAGATGTGCAAATAGCTTTCGGATTGGTAATTGCAAAAACTACCCATTCCGCACCAAGAACACCATAACCCAACACATTAGAACTCGTTCCAGAAAAATCTATTACCTGGGGAGTTCCACCAACAACAATCGCTCTCTGAGCATTATCTACATCAGCACCCATCAATTTAGCTATATCAGGAGAAATCCTTCTTCTAACAAAATAAATAGGTTTACCCTGAGCAACTCTTGAATTTCTAGCAATAAGAATCATATGCTTTGCATTCAATAGAGCAGATTCTCCACCACCATCTGTGCTTTCAACTTTACCAAAAATCTTCATGGTTTCTATACCAAGTTCTCTCAACTTAACAGACAAAGTAACATTATAATTAAATGTGCTTGCATTGTCTTTATCATAAGTATCTATCTTTTCTTTCGCTGTTGAACCTAGCAAAAGAAGAAAACCATCACCATAATCTTCAACTTTATGTTTCATAGCTAAAATTACATCATAAATATCTTCAGCAGAAACTGCATCTCTTGACTGAACAGAAGCGTTACCAGGAGTGTTCGTTCCTGCTTCAATACCATCAAGAACTAGCTTTAACTCTCTCTTATCCATTCCTCTAGTAATAGCTTCTTTCTTTCTACCCAACACTTTCGTATCAGGATTACCGAGAACATCATTAACCAACACATATTCTAACTTAGAGTTCAAACCCTGGAAACTTATTTCAGTCTCACCGAGAGGGCTTCTTTTTACGGTTACTAACTTACCATTAGATGTATCTATAACAAGGATAGTATCCAAATCTGCATCTACATTGGTATATCTCCAAACCTTTTCCCCTGGTTCTGCTGTGTCAATATTAGCTATTGCTGACATCTCAACAGGAACAGGAAGCTGATAGTTAATTGGTTCGCCAATCAACTTAGCTATTTCTAATCTCATATTTTCATCCATTTTATTTACCTCTTTAAAAATTATTACTGCAATATCTTTTTTTATTATTATCTTTTTAAATTTATCTTTTTTATTTCGTATCTTTCTTAGGAAATGCTACATCATTAATTTCTTTCTGTTTTTTCGCATAATAACCATTATCTTTTTTCTTCAAGCCAACTATATCTGAAGACGTTTCTATGTCAGATGTTAATTCAACATTTTGTTTCTTTAGTTGAGCTTTCTCGAATTTATCAGGGTTGAGAATTTGTTCATCAGTTAGGTCATTTCCAAAGTCGCCTAACTCTGCTCTTCTCTTATTAATCTCTACAGCATTTTTCTTGTAAAACTTTATTTTTTTACTCATTTCATCTTTTATTTTTGCTATTTCTTTCTTCAAAGAAATAACTTTAGAAACAAGCTTCTTTATTCCTTTTTTCCCTACTTCGATTCTTTTATTAACTGTGATTAATTCTTTTTTAGAATCTTTAATTTTACTCACAGCTTTACGAAGAACTTTAGATTTAGCATATTTATCTACTTTTTCTTTAGATTCTTCAACTTTCTCTTCTATTTTATCTCTCATTGATTCTACTAATTCATTACCTTGTAAATCTATATCTGCTGGAACAGCATTTTTAATAGAAGTTTTATCTATATCAGATATTTTTTTCGCTTCAGTTTTAGGAGCTTCCTTAACTTTAGGTTCTTCAACCTTTGCTTTAGAAGTCTCATCAGGTTTCTTTTCATCTACATCAATCTCTTCTTTTTTCTCTTCAACTTTAACTTCTTCTTTCTTTTCTTCTAACTTCTTCTCAACTTTAATCTCTTCCTTTTTAACTTCTTTAGGTTTTTCAACTTCTTTCTTTTTATCTGGTTTAGACTCCACTTTATCGTTTCCTCCTTTTTCTGAAGTTTTTTCTATTTTCTTTATCTCAACTTCTTCAATTTTAGAAATTTTCTTATATTCTTTTGCTTTATCTATATTAATAGGAAATTCAAGTCCACATTTCTTACATTTTATATTTCTTGATGTTATACCTGAAATTCCTTCATAATCATTTTGTTTTCCACACTGAGAACAATTAGCAGAACCTGAATATGGAAAATTCATTTTATCAATCATCTCTGTATCTTTTTTCTCAGCAAAAGTTAAAATATATTCTTTTTTACATGAACATCCTACCTTTACTTCTTTATCACTTCTTTCCATAATTAACCAATTACCCATTCTACAAGAAGGACATGATACCTTAAAATCTATGATTTGAGGAGGATAAATCATAGTTCCATCTTGTTTAAGAATAGCTTTACATTTTAAGCATTGCTCTGAACCCATAGCATATTCTTTTTGAGAGCCTATTTCCCATTCATGCCCACAATTAGAACATTTAAGCTTATTTATTTCAACTTTAACTTCTTCTTTCGGCTCTTCAACCTTTGGTTCGGCTTTAATCTCTTCTTTTTTAACTTCTTTAGGCTTTTCAACCTTCTTTTCTTCAATTTTAGGCAATTTCTTGTCCTCGATTTTAGGAGCTTCAACCTTTTCTTCTTTAGGTTTAATCTCTTCTTTCTTAGGTTCTTCTACTTTCTTGTGCTTCTCTTCATTGAGTTTCCTAAGATTTTCTTCTACAGAATCTCTAAAATAATCTTTATCTGAAGTAATTATTTCTTTTTCATTATATTTAGAAGCATAAACTAATTCTGGAATTTCTTTTCGAGCCATTTCTAATACTTTAGCATTTTTAAATGCTGGGATATTATTTTTATCTTCGTAAATCAAAGCACCACCAGCTATTTCCATAAAATGCATTTTATATTTACCTTTGCCCACAATTTCTTTTTTATCATCAGGAGACCAAATCTCAAAAGAAGAAGATAATTTTTTCTTCCTTAAAAGTTCTTTAGCACGTGTCCACTCATCTCCAAAATTACTTTTATAGAAAACACCATATGCTATAACTTTATTGTCTTTCTGTTTATATTTATAATCAATATAATGTCCTACCACAAATCGTCTATTATGGTTGACATTAACAGGTTTTCCTATAATTTGAGGGAGAACACGCAACAAATCCTTTTTAGGAAGTATAGCTCCATTAGAATTAGCTTTATCTGTAAAAGCATAAATAGTTTTAAATACAGCTAAATCCCTAGAACCTTTAATTTTCATACCTCTTGCTTCAGCAACTGTCTCAAGTTCCGATTTTTCTTTACCCTCTTCAAGAATACATGTTTCTGACCTTATCTCAAAATCTTTCAGAAACTCTTGAGCTTCCAAATTAGTTATTATCATTTCCATTTTCATATTTCCTCCTCAAGAAATTTTTATGGTGTTGTCCATATTATTTTTTCTGTAGTAAATTTTATTATTGCTCTATATACTGTATATATTTTTGTTGGTGAATCATTAGTTTCGCATTCTATTTCTAAATTGGCTTCGTCAAGAATAGATGTAGTTTCTCCTTTTTCTATTTTTATAAGAAATACTCCATCAGTAGCATCTGTAACTTCAATTTGTGAATCTGCTCCACCGCTATTAGTAGTGGCTTTCTTTATATCAACACTTCCAGAATCCCATAATTCTGCTCTTATTTTCCAATCTGTAATATCCTCATCAGCCTTTACCTCAAAATAAATC
>SDBT01000180.1_pt1 | contig 89085 bp, 84 predicted proteins | sample 2277101 | NCBI WGS metagenome assembly SDBT01 (sample SAMN10404973, study PRJNA504765) | marine sediment metagenome | isolation source: marine sediment core GS10_PC15, 103 cmbsf | place: Arctic Ocean: Southern Knipovich Ridge | collected 2010
CGATGTGTGCCATCCAAAACTACTAATGTTTCCTTATCAACAATTATGGGGTGTTTTGCATATTCATCATCTTTGAATGTTTTAATTAGTTTTTCAGCACTTTCAGTGATTATCTCTTCATGAATGTGAAGTTTTTCAATTTCATAAAGTTGAAGTTCTAATTCGATTTTAGGGTGTGAAACACGAAATACCATTATTTCACTCGATATTTATTTTTCTTTAAGTGTTTTTAGAAGTTTCTAGTTCGCGCTTTATTATTTTTATTACACTTTCACCTTTCTCTTGAAGTGCTTCTATAGTTTGACCAATACTGTGTGGTGTTGCAATTACTTTGGGATGTTCGATCAATTGTTTAGTAATCTCATCCTTAAATGGGGGTTGTTGTTCGTATACATCTATTCCTGCGCCACTCAATTTTCCATCTTTTAAAGCTTTTAGTAACGCCCGTTCATCTATTATTTCTCCTCTAGCTGTGTTGATGAGATATGCGCCATCTTTCATTTGCTTGATTTCCCTTTCTCCAATCATGCATCTGGTTTCTTCATTAAGAGGAACGTGTATTGTTATATAATCAGAAGTTTCTAAGAGTTGAGGTAAAGACACAGTTGTCACCTTCACATAAGGATCATAGATTATCACCCTCATATTGAGGGCTAATGCTATTTTTTCTACATATTTTCCAATTGTACCATACCCGATGATTCCCAAAGTTTTACCCTGGATTCTGACGCCAACTAACTTATTTTTGTTCCATTGAGACTGTTTCATCGATCGATCTCCTTCCATAAGTCGTGTAGCATGAGCAAAAATATAACTTAGGACTCCTTGTGCTACATCCTCAGATTGAACTGGTGTAGTGTAGAATTGGATTCCCCTTTCTAATAGAAAGAGTTCATCCACATGATCCTTGCCATGCGTAGCTGTGATCACACATCGTAAATTTGGTAGTTGACGAACCAAGTCTCTATTTACCAGTGTCTTACTTCGAACTACAAGTATGTCAATCATTTCTGGAGGATTTGGTATCTCATGATAGATTTTTAAACAATAATCCGCTAATCTATCATAAAACTTTTTTTGAAACTTTGCAAATATCAATACACCATATTTTCTCATATTGTATTCCCCATTATGAATGTCGCCATAGAAAACTCGTACTATTTATATTTTAAAGATGTAGATCCCCTACGTTACATGAAAAAAACAATAAGCATCTTATTTAGCATAATCAACCCACTTTAACCTTTCATGATTATCTCTACAGGCATGTACTTTTTTGTTGTAGTTTCTATATCGATATGATTTACCACTATCTCATATTGATCTATTACACTTGATCTTTCTCTGGATTGCAGTCCCTACCGTAACTTTAGTACAGCTTCGTAAAATCAAAACGACATAGTATGAAATACCCTTTTTTATTAATCTTTAGATATAGACGCGTTTACATCAACCTTAAAACTTACTTGTTTTAGGTTGTCTATCCCTTCAAAGTTCATGGAATCGCAAATGAATACTTTAATTTTTTGGTTCCAAGTTATTCTACCACCCGCAGTCCTGTCGTACTTCATTGAGTGCTTCAAGCATTGCTGTGATGTCTTGAGGGTCAATATAACCCATGTTTCCAATTCTGAAAGTGATATTTTTCAAGCTGCCATATCCCTTTGCGAGTTCAAACCCTTTTTCACGCATTTTTTCATAAATCGTAATTCCATCGACGTTATTTGGGGCGTTTATGCAGGATAATGTTGGGCTTTCATAACCTTTTTTGGGAAATATGCTTAATCCTTGTTTTTGGATTTCATTTCTAATTATTCTATTCCTTTTTCTGTGAACTTCAAAGAATTTTTCTTTTCCTCCCAGTTTATCTATTGTCTTTAAGATCTGATTTAAGCCCGCTATTTGAGGGATTGTTGATGTCATTGGTGTGCCATCTCTCTTGTGATATTTTTCCCATATTTTAAAGTTAAAATACCATCCAGGATTCTGAACGGTTTCTGATTTTTTTAAAGCTTCTTTGGATACACTTCCAACTCCAAGACCTGGAGGAACGCCAAAGCATTTTTGTGAACTTGAAAAACATACATCTATACCCCATTTATCAACTTTTATATCTGTGCCACCCATGGAGCTCACAGCGTCTACTAGTAGTAGTTTACCATGTTTTTTGACAACGTCAGCAAGTTTTGATAATGGATTTATTAGTCCTGTACTTGTTTCATTATGCGTGATGGATACAGCCTCGACATCTGGACATTTAGATAACTTTTCATCTAGTACATCTGGTGAAATCGGTTCTCCTAATGGGGGTTCAATCGTCTCGACGATTTTTCCGTTCAAAACAGCAACTTCAGCGAATCTCTTTCCAAAACTTCCATTAATACAACATAAGATTTTTTTATTTACACAGTTCCTTACGGCCCCTTCCATAAAACCTGTGCCGGTGCTTGAGAACAGATAAATGTGAGCTTCTGTTTCTAAAAAATTCTGCAAAAACTCTACAGTTTCTCTATGTAATCTTTTATACTCTATACTTCGGTGACTATATATCTGCTGTTTCATTACTTCTAGGACTTCAGGATAACAGGCTACTGGACCTACCGTGAACAATTTCATATAAAGGCACCTAACCAGATTCTCTATTCATGTATACTACATAAGCGTCAAATCTTTTAGGTATTCTTATGAACTATTTCTATTGTAGACTTTGATTTGACTACTCTAGAAATAACTAAACAAATGGTGTATATAATACTATAAAAAAAGGAAAGTTTTGATCATCATTGTAGCTTCTCAATCCATGGATACAGTTTCTGTAATCTTTTTATAGCTTGACTAACTTTCTCCTCTGGATATTCGTAGGGGAGTAGTTTTCCATGGATGTAGTCGTCATAGGCTTGCATATCGAAGTAGCCGTGGCCACAAAGCAGGAAGAGAATCGTTTTCTCCTCACCTGTCTCTTTACATCTTAACGCTTCGTCTATAGCTCCTTTTACGGCGTGAGATGGTTCTGGAGCTGGTATTATTCCTTCTGCCCTTGCAAAGATTCTTGCAGCGTCGAATACTTCCACTTGATTGTAGGCTTGCGTTTCTATTTGCTTATCTTGAGTCAATATGGAAAGTGTAGGAGCCATTCCGTGATAACGTAGTCCTCCAGCATGTATTGGTGGCGGTATGAAATCGTGACCCAAAGTATGCATCTTCACTAGAGGTGTTAACTTTGCGGTATCCCCGTGATCGTACATGTAGGCTCCCTTGGTGACTGATGGACAAGCGGTGGCTTCAGTAGCTACAAATCTAATTTCCTTTGGTGCTTTCTTCGAAATTCTATCATGATAGAAAGGCCAGATCATCCCAGAAAAACTACTTCCTCCACCTATACATCCATAAATCATGTCTGGGTAGTCATCTACTAAATCAAACTGCTTCTTCGTCTCTAATCCTATGATACTTTGATGTGTGAGCACATGGTTGAAGACGCTGCCTATTCCATAATTAGCATCATCATTGTTGAGCGCATCTTCTATAGCCTCGCTTATGGCGATTCCTAGACTTCCAGAACTATTTGGATCTTCCTTAAGAAATTTCCTACCGACCTCTGTCTGAGTGCTTGGACTTGGATAGACATTAGCACCCCATGTTTCCATCATAACTCTTCTGTAGGGTTTCTGGTCATAACTAATTTTCACCATATACACTGTAGATTTAAGACCAAAAACCGAGCAGGCGAAGGCTATAGCTGAACCCCACTGACCTGCTCCTGTTTCAGTAGCTATGCGTTCTTTTCCTTCTTTCATATTATAGTATGCTTGAGCAACAGCAGTGTTGGGTTTATGGCTTCCTGAGGGGCTCACTCCTTCATATTTATAGTAAATCTTAGCTGGGGTGTTCAATACTTTTTCGAGTCTAACTGCTCTGAAGAGGGGGGTGGGTCTCCAGAGTTTGTAGACCTCTCTTACCTCATCCGGAATATCTATCCATCTGTCTTGGCTGAATTCTTGAGCGATAATCTGTTTTGGGAATAACCGAGGTACAATTCCCGGTCCAGGCGATTTTGTTATTGGATCTATTATAGGGGGTAGAGGTTTTGGTAAATCCGGTAGTATGGAATACCATTGCTTTGGAATCTCTTCTTCATCTAACATTATCTTTTGTAAGACCATATTCTTCACTTCACAGATTACTTATGTTCAAGAAATGTTGTAAAAAGACATATTTAAGACTTATTGTGTAACTTTGTACGATAATGATAAGATTTGAGCTGGAAGAGAAAGTTTTTTAATATTTCCTTTCCAAGGGTAAAATTATACAATTAATCTTAAAAACAGATATATGCTTCGAAAAATGGGGAAAGCTATCCTATGGAATAATAAAACTCACAGAAATAAAGATAGGGTCCACTGTGAATAATCAAATTTATATAAAAAAACTTCTTTCTTGACCTGTTTTGTAACCGTTTTAAGTTTACGTGCGCCATTAATTCAAAAAAGATTACTATTTTAAGATTAAATTTTTAATAAAGTTTTAGTTGATTTTAAGAAATTTATAGCATATTACAGAAAATGTAAAAGATCTCATATGGGGTATTCATAAACAACGGGAGATACTAATTATAATTTATTTTTAGTCTAATTTTATTCACTTTTGGTAAAAAAATTATAATTTAAATGAAAATAGTATATAAAATTAATTGTACCTACTATGATATTTTACAATTATCTTGAAAAATAGGATTATGATTACTATTCCATATTTTTCAGTATTCATTTCTAGAACTTGAGTATTATTCAAATAATAATTTATATTTATCACAAGAGACGATGTTTGTATCCTTCAATGCATCCCCTTTTTATTTGTTTTACTAACTGAGTTATCTCTGGTAATGTTTCTTCAGGTGTTATCAAATTTTTCTCGTAAATTTTGGCATATGCACTTCCAACTATGACACCATCCGCACCAGCTGAAACCACCGCTTCTGCATGTTCTCTCTTTGAAATACCGAAACCAGTTAAGATAGTTAAATCAGTATGTTTTTTAACTCTATTGACTAGTTTTAATGTAGAATTGGTCATGTTTTCCCTTGCCCCAGTTACTCCTTCAACATTGATGACATATAGAAATCCGGATGCAACATCAGAGATTTTCTTTAATCTTTTTTCAGTTGTTATCGGTGTTATCTGTAAGATTATATGTACTCCTTTTTTATTCCCTTCATCTAGGAGTTCTTCTGCTTCTTCAATTGGGAGATTTGGAACAATTAATGCTTGTGCTCCTGCCTTTTTAATTTCCTCCAAAAAATTCTTGATTCCAGCTATATACGGAATATTGTAGTAGGTCGTTACAATTATTGGAACTGTTACGCCGTTTCTTCTCAACTTTTTTATTCCTTGGATGCATTTTGGGGGAGTCATCTCTTTTTTCAGAGCTCTTTCACATGCTTCCTGAAAAGTTGGTCCATCTGCTGTGGGATCTGAGAAGGGGATTCCGAACTCTATCAGATCTGCACCATTTTCAATCATGCATTCTATTAATTTCAATGAAAACTCTTCTGTTGGATCTCCATAATAGACGTGAGGCATATGAGCGCCTTCCCTTCGTTCTTTCAATACACGAAGTTTTTTCTCAAGATCCATAACAATTCCTCATGATCGTTTTAAGGTCCTTGTCTCCTCTGCCAGAATAATTTATCACTATAGTTTCATCTTTATCAAATTCTGATCTGTGATTTAACACGTACGCTATGACATGGGCTGTTTCAAGCGCAGGAATCAATCCTTCGGTTCTACACATGATTTTGACGGCTTTAAAGACGTCTTCATCTAAGGCATAACAGGGTTTCACTCTCTCTGTTTCGCACAGATAAGATATCTCGGGACCTCTCCCCGGATAGTTTAACCCCGCAGCTCTCGTCTTGGACGGCTTGATCTGTCCGTATTCATCCTGCAGAACTTGCATCAAGGCACCATGAAGAATTCCAGGTTTACCTAGTTGAAAAGCAGCAGCACTATTTTTAGCCCCTAACGATTCTCCTCCTCCTTCAACAAAGTAAAGCCTTATCTCCTCATCTGAGATGAACGGTCTGAATGCTCCGACTGCGTTGCTTCCTCCACTACCACATGCTAAAATCGCATCAGGCTGTTTCCCTTCTTTTTCTAGTATCTGTTCTTTTATTTCTATACCGATTATGCTTTGAAAAGTTGCAACAATTTCTGGAAATGGATGTGGCCCTACGGTAGATCCCATGAGGTAATAAGTAGTTTGTGAACAGGCAGTCCATTCCCTTAATGTGTCAGACACAGCATCCTTGAGAACGCCTCCTCCAGATTTTACAGGAGTTACCTTGCCTCCGAGTAGTTTCATCCGGTTCACATTACTAGCTTGACGCTTTATGTCTTTTACGCCTATGAAAATCTCTGTTTCTAATCCACAGATATTTCCTGCCATGACAGTGGCAAGTCCATGTTGCCCCGCAGCAGTCTCTGTGATTATTCGGGCTTTACCCATCTTCTTTGCTAAGAGAGCTTGTCCTAAAGCGTTGTTGAGTTTATGTGACCCTCCGCAAAGTAAGTCTTCCCTCTTCAGGTAAACTTTGCATCCGATGAGTTTACTGAAATTCCTTGCATAATAGAGTGGAGTTGGTCTTCCACCGTAGTCACGGAGTAATTCTTCAAGTTTACTTTGAAATGCTTGGGTTGGATAGAATTTATCGAAAGCCTCCTCTAACTCTATGAGCGCTGGCATCAACATTTCATTTACATACTGCCCACCATATCTTCCAAATCTTCCCTTTTTCAATCTTTATCTCTCCTACATGTTTTTCGAATTACGCCAAAAAATTACTCGTCGCTTATCCATAGTTCCTTAACATTTTTTATGAATGTGGAGACTTTAACAGGATCTTTAATCCCGGGTAATGATTCGACACCTGTGCTTACATCCACTGCATATGGTTGAACCGTGCAAATACTTTCTTTTACGTTTTGTGAATGTAAACCACCAGCTAGAATCAGTGGTTTTGAATGAATAACTCGTTTAACTCGTTTACTTAATTTCCAATCATGAACTTTTCCTGTTCCACCATACATTCCGTGAGAGGATGAATCTAGTAATATAGCGTCAAATGATTTGGACGCATCTGAAGCCGCTTCAAGAATGTTTTCTTGATTGACATTGAGAGCTCTTATAATTGAGGTGTTTGGTAAGTTCTCTCGAAGATAGGAAGCGTCTCGTATGTTTTCTCCATAGATTTGTAGTGCATGGGGGCTCAACTTTTCACAAGTTAGGAGGAGTTCCTCAAGACTTTTCGGAACCATGACTAACACACTTTTAACGAAAACAGGAACGAGTCCAATTAGTTCTTTAGCCTTATTCAGGGATAAGTTCCTTGGAGATGAAGGTATACCTACGATAAATCCAATAGCATCAACACCTAGATCCGACACTATCTTCACATCTTCTTCTCTAGTTATTCCACAAATTTTTACTTTAACGGTTCTCATATAGCTAATACAAGCTCCTTAATTTTACTTGAAATATCCTCCGCTGTCATGAGCACAGTTCCCACTAAGAAACCTTGGACACCAATTGAATGAAGGAGCCGGATGTCCGAAGGAGTTTTTATGCCACTCTCACTCACAACAACTTTCTGTTCCGGGTTTATCTTCTGTAGGATTCTGTGAGTAGTGTTCAAGTTGACGTTCAATGTTCCAAGATTCCTATTATTGATACCGACCAGGTCAGCTTCGGTTTCCAACGCTGATGAGAATTCGTCTTCAGTGCGAGTCTCTAATAATACCTCTATGCTTCTGGAGTGAGCATATTCGATCATGTCGTGAACATCACATTCACAGTACCCTCTATCAAAGAGGGCTTTTATGAGAAGAATAGCATCTGCGCCAATAATCGATGCCGTATCGATTTGACTTCGGCTAAGGATTATGTCCTTCATGAGAAGAGGATGTTCAACCTTCTTCCTCACTTTAATAAATATGTTTATTGTTCCCATGAAATGTTTCGGCTCGGTCAAAATTGATATTGCAACAGCTCCGCTCCTCCTCATTTTTTCTGCTGTGGATTCTACATCAAGCTTCTCTCTGATTACCCCAAGGGTTGGTGATGCACGTTTTATTTCTGTGATTATAGCTGCGTGGTTGAAAGCAATTATGGATTTCTTTAAACTGAACGGTTTATGTTTACGTTCAATTTGGGTTGTGTAATAGCCTTCACTAATCGTTTTTTTCGCATTCTTTGCTAATATGTCTAGGAAATCAGCCATATATGGATTCCAACTTTTCAAGTTTTGATAAGTCTCCATTGCTTCTTTTAATCAATCTTTTTAATCTCTTGTAGGCTTCGCCGTTAACGATTGATTCACGAGCTAGTTCAATGCCCTCACTGAAATCTTCAGCTTTTCCTCCCACTATAATACCCGCTCCCGCATTAACGAGAACGATGTCCTTCTTTGGATCGGTTGTATTACATTTTCCCATTAATATTTTAAAACTTGTTTCAGCGTTCTCATCCGGTGTACCACCACTAATTTCCTCTGGCTTCGCTTGTCTAATACCTAGATCTTTAGGTGTAAGATACTTGATTTGAACTTCATCTTCCTTTAGCCAAGACAGAATCGTTTTTCCAATTGTAGAAATTTCGTCAAGACCATCCATTCCATGAACTACCATCGCTTCTAAGCAACCCAGCTTTCTCAATGAATGTGCAAGAGGACCCACTAACTTCTCGTTGTAGACCCCTAGCAATTGACTATCAGCGTCTGCTGGGTTTGAGAGAGGTCCAAGAACATTAAACACGGTTCTGATACCTATATCTCTTCTAGGTTCTACTGCATATTTCATAGCTGGATGGAAAGTCGGAGCGAACATGAAGCCTATTCCCACATCCTCAATTGTCTTCTTAACGATCTTAGGCTCTAAATTAAGGTTCAATCCAAGCCTTTCCATCACATCGGCGCTACCGCTCTTACTTGTAACAGAGCGATTTCCATGTTTAGCTACTGAAATTCCAGCTCCCGCGACAACGAAAGCAGCTGTTGTACTGATATTGAAAGTCTTTACTATATCCCCACCAGTACCGCAAGTATCTAGGAGTCTTCCATTAACCTTTGGATGGATTCGTTTGCAAAAAGCTTTCATTGTAGTAGCTAATGATGTAACTTCTTCTATGGTCTCTCCTTTTATTCTCATAGCTGTTAAGAACGCAGCTATCTGTGCGTCTGTGGTCTTGCCTGACATTATTTCTTTCATGACTTCTCTTGCTTCTTCATAACTGAGACTTTTCTTCTCAACAAGTTTCTGAATACATTCTTTGATCAATTTATCTTCACTCCCAATCTAGAAAGTTCTTAATAATCTTCATACCATCTTCTGTCAAGATAGATTCTGGATGGAATTGTATACCCTCTATAGGATAGACGATGTGGCGGACCCCCATCACTTCTGAATCATCCAGAGCTTCAGCAGTGACTTTGAGACATGAAGGCATAGTTATCTTTTCCGCGACGAGGGAATGGTAACGTGTTGCTTGGAGGGGATTACGAACATTTTTGAATATGGTTTTGCCATCATGTTTGATCATGCTGGTCTTGCCATGCATGAGTTTTTTTGCTCGAACTATTTTTCCACCGAATATGTGAACTATTCCTTGTGCACCCAAACAGACACCGAGAGTGGGAATTTTGGGACTCATCTGTTTGAGGATCGCAGAACATGTTCCAAAATATTTAGGATCTTCTGGAGTGCCTGGGCCGGGTGATATGATTATTCTGTCGGGTTGCAATTTCTTTGCCATATCGATGGATAGTTGGTCGTTCCTGTAGACTATAGGTTCCCCACCGAGTTCTCCAACGTATTGGACCAGATTATAGACAAATGAGTCATAGTTATCGATGACTAGGGTCTTCATGGTCATTTTTCTCCTGAAACTTCTAGAGCTTTCATCAAAGCTTGGGCTTTATGGTCTGTTTCATACCACTCTTTTTCGGGATCTGAATCAGCGACGATACCTGCTCCGACTTGAATGTATGCTTTGTTTCCGTTGGCGATAAGGGTTCGAATTGTAATGGCGAAGTCACTGTTTCCATTGAACGAAAAGTAGCCTACAGCTCCAGCATAAGGACCTCGCCTAGTCGGCTCAGCTTCCTCAATGATTTCCATAGCTCTAACTTTTGGGGCACCAGATACAGTGCCTGCTGGGAGAATTGCTCGTAAAGCATCATAACTATCACATTTCAATCTCAATTTACCCGTTACTCTAGAGACAATATGTTGCACATGGCTGTATTCATGGACTTCCATGAATTGTGGAACGTGAACACTTCCATATTCTGATACTCGTCCAATATCGTTCCTGGCCAAATCAACGAGCATTACATGCTCAGATCGTTCCTTAGGATCAGACAATAATTCCTTTGCTAATGCCTTATTCTTATCCTTATCATTGAGACGTGGTCTAGTTCCTGCTATCGGGTACGTTTCAACGATCCCATTTTCAACTCTTACGAGCATCTCTGGGCTGGACCCGACGATCTGTCTATTTTTCATTTTAAGGAAATACATGTAAGGTGATGGATTAATCCTTCGAAGGGAACCGTAGAATGGGATGAGGTCACCATTAAAAGTGAATCCATATCTTTTAGAAAGAACAACTTGAAGAATATCACCGGCGGTTATATAATCCTTAGCTTTCATAACTTCTCTCTCGAAGCGTTTTTGGGACAGATTTGTTTCGGGCTTTGAGTATGTTAAAGGTTTAATTTCCGCTGTGGATTCCATTATATCTTCAAGATCTCTTGTATGATCCTGAGTTAAGTGATAGTAATACGTTGCTTCTTTTATATGGTCAAACATAATCCCGTCGTCGTAGATTGCTAATTCGATTTCTGGAAAGTTTAGATCATCTCTTGCAATTTTAGGTATCTGCTCCCAGTACCGAATCACATCGTATGAGATATATCCGATTGCTCCCCCGATGAATCTTAAACCATATAGTGGAATGAAATTACGTTCTATGATTTCCTTAATTTTCGAAAGTGGCTCATCTATTTTTTCTTTGATAGATGTATGCTCTCGCCGATCATCAACTATTAGTTCTCCATTTTTAAATCTAATAACTGTTCGGGGGTCAAACCCGATGAATGAGTATTGGGCTAGCTTTTTCGGTCCTTCCATAGACTCCAGAAGATATGCGTAATCATACTGATTGTAGATTTTTGAGAAAAAATCATAAGGTGCTGAAATAAATGATATTTTCTTAAACTTCATTTCGGTTGAACTCCACTTTACCTTTGATGTTTCGGAGCCGAATATTATTCTCCATTATATTCCCTCTCAACTACATTATAAATGTACAATATGGTGTATTCATGTTATATATTAAACTTTCGTGTACAATTCTATACATGATGTCGTGGGTGAAACCTTATTTTTTATTATCAACTGATTATCCAGAAGTTAAATGGTAAGATTTACCAAAAGCAAATTTGAACGATTGATAAAGAATCTAAATTTAATGCATTGACTTTCCGCGTTTAGATGAGCATCATGAGAAAGGAATTAAAAAAATTTACTTTACAAATAGGAATGATTAATCTGAATGGCTTCAAAAGAATTATTATATAAAGAAAGTGTGATGCAACGCTTATTTATAAGAATACAACAGAAATATTCTGAAGATATAATTCAAGTCTTGCAAGCAAACTACATTCATTTTTTGATTGCAAGATTAATGCAAACCCTAAAATGGAATCGAATACATCTTTTAGTTTTTCAAGTCAACATCTATACTTTTCCTTATTTCTTCTCAACAGGTTTGAGAGTTTAGAAAGCTAAGTAGTATTCAAGTTTTTTTTTAAAAAAGTGGGAAACCTTCTTATAGGATTAATATGTGCCTTATTAATTCTATATTACGATGGGGGAAAAAGTGGATGTATGTTTGATATAAAACTCCTCAGGGAGAATCCTGAACTAATCAGGGTCAATCTTCGCAAGCGGAGAGACTTGGAAAAACTTTCTTGGGTCGATGACGCTTTAGCCTATGATGAGAAATGGCGAAAGATGATCACTGAACTTAACATGCTTCGGAAAAAGAGGAATATTATAACCGACGAAGTCTCTAACCTCAAGAAGGATGGTAAAGACGTAGCTGAGAGAATTGAAGAAGCGCGAAGGATTTCAGCAAAGATACTGCGTTTTGAAAATGACGCTAAAGCATATAGGGCGAAAATTGACTACATTCTTATGCGTTTACCCAACATAATGCATGCTACTGTTCCCTTTGGTGAGGACGATACCGGAAACGTTGAGATTAAGCGCTGGGGTGAAATCCCTAACTTCAAGTTTAACGTGAAAGATCACATCGATCTTGCATTAGCCTTAGATCTTATTGATTTAGATCGTGCTGCAAAAGTCTCAGGTGCCAGGTTTTACTATTTAAAGAACGAATTAGTTCAACTCAACTATGCCTTAATAAGGTATGCTTTAGATTTTATAGCTAAAAAAGGCTTCACCCTCTATCAGCCACCTTACCTTTTGAAAAGGAAGGCTATAAGTGGCGCTATAGCCCTATTCGATTTCGAAGATGTGATATATAAGATTGCAGATGAGGATCTTTACCTAATAGGCACGTCTGAACATGCTCTATTAGCACTTCATATGGATGAGATTCTCAACGGGAATGACTTGCCTCTGAAATATGCAGCTATAAGCCCTTGCTTTCGAAAGGAAGCTGGATCTCATGGTAGAGACACAAAAGGCATCTTTCGCGTTCATCAATTTGAGAAGATTGAACAGTTCATCTTCAGTAATCCAGAAGATTCATGGGTGGAACATCAGCATCTTATAGCTAACGCAGAGGAATTCTTTCGTCAACTAAAATTGCCATATCGTATAGTTAACGTTTGTAGCGGTGACCTTGGCATTATGGCCGCGAAAAAATATGATTTAGAAGCTTGGCTGCCTGGACAGAACATGTACAGAGAAATGGTCTCGTGTAGCAACTGTACCACTTACCAAGCTGTCCGAGCGAAAATTAGGTATCGAGATAAATCCAACGACCCAACTGATTATGTTCACACTTTAAATAGTACTTTAGTGGCGACTGAAAGGACGTTAATAGCCATACTGGAGAATTATCAGCAGGAAGACGGTTCCATCAATATCCCAGACGTACTTGTACCTTACATGAACGGTATATCGGAGATAAAGCCTTAGATACTTAATGTTTCATGTTAACCTAAATACGTGATCAACCTCTTTTTGTAAGGGACAATCTTGATTTGCTTAGGTATTGAATCAACTGCACACACATTTGGTATTGGTTTGGTTTCTTCAAGTGGAAAAATAATTGTTGATATAAACGACACTTATCAACCTCCACCCGGAAAGGGAATTCATCCTAGAGAAGCAGCTCAACATCACTGTGATGTTGCACCTAAAGTTCTAAAAAAGGCACTTCAGAAATCAAAGATTAAACTCGAGAAGATTGATGCTATAGCTTTCTCCGTTGGACCAGGTTTAGGTCCAGCACTTCGTACAGGGGCTACAGTAGCTAGAGCTTTAGCTGTTTGGCTTGAAAAACCTTTAATCCCTGTCCATCATGCTATAGGGCATATTGAAATTGCTAGTCTTACAACTGGTGCCAAAGATCCTCTTGTCATACTTGTTTCCGGTGGTCATACATCCATTATCGCTTTTGGTGGTGGATATTGGAGGATCTTCGGTGAAACTCAGGATATCACTTTAGGTAATCTTTTGGATATGCTCGCTCGAGAAGCACATTTTTCTTCACCCGGAGGATCTGTTATTGAGTCTTTAGCACGTAAAGGGGAACGATATCTTGATTTGCCCTATGTTGTAAAGGGTAATGATGTATCCTATTCTGGTCTTCTAACCGCTGCTATTAAACTGTACAAAGCTGGATGTAGGTTAGAAGATGTCTGTTACTCAGTTCAAGAAGTGTCTTTTGCTATGCTTTCGGAAGCTGCAGAGAGAGCTCTGGCACATACTGAGAAAAGGGCTGTCTTATTAACAGGCGGTGTTGCTGCAAATAAGAGACTTCAGCAAATGCTCAATATTATTTCTGAAGAACATAATGCCGACTTATTCATTGTTCCAAAGATCTATAGTGGCGATTGTAGCGCTCAGATTGCATGGACTGGTATTTTAGCATATCAAAGTGGTATAAAAGTTAATGTTGACGAGAGTTTCATTAAATCCAAGTTGCGACTCGAGAAAGTGTTTATTCCATGGCGGTAAGTTGGTGAAAGAATGGTTCTTCTTAGAAAAGGAGCTGAAGCAGAATTATACCAAGAATCTTGGTATGGATTAAACATTATCAGAAAGGTCAGAACGGTTAAGGCTTATAGGCATCCTAAACTCGATCTTGAGATTCGTCAGTCAAGAACTAGACGGGAAGCTCAGATTATGCATGAAGCTAAAGGAAGTGGAGTTCCCACACCCTTAATATTTATGGTTGATATGAAATCTACTACCATTACGATGGAATATGTAGAAGGTTCACGTGTTAAGACTCTTTTACACTCTCTCTCTTCAAAAGAGAGGCTGCACCTATGTTCTCAAATAGGACAATTAATCGGACGATTACATAGACATCGAATCATTCATGGAGATTTAACCACTTCCAACATGATTCTCTCTGAAACAGGTAAACTTTTCTTCATAGACTTTGGTTTATCTGAACACTCCGCGGAATTAGAAAAACGCGGAGTTGATCTCCTCCTCATGAAAAGAGCTTTTTATAGTACTCATTATTCTTTTGCATCAGAATGCTTTAAGGCTGTAACTGAAGGCTATGCTATTGAACTAGGTGAAGAAGCGTGTAAAAAAATGGTTGAGCGAGTTAATACGATTGCTAGACGAGGTCGATACATATCAAAAAGATAAATCTATTCCTTCACTATAATATCAAATAATTTACACATTGATACTCCCTGCCTAAAGTCAGAAAAATATTAACTTTTTTTTTATTTAATAACCAATCTTTAATATGTCGCAGTTTTTATACTCAATTTTGAGTGCCAAAACAAAAAAATATTTAATAACGAAGTTACGAGAACATGATGTATCTGTTTCCAATTATTAAACCATTAATTTCTTTCTGAAGGGCAATCTATGTCTAAAATTATTAAGAAAACTCATTCTCTCTTTTTTGCAACAGGTAATATCCATAAAATTAAAGAAATTCAACACTTTTTAAAAGACTATCCCATAGAAATTAAAGGTATAGATCTGAAAGGTAAGGAGATACAGAGTGAAACCATAGAAGAAATCGCTGAAGTTAGTCTCTTACAAGCTTATAAAAAACTGGGGAAACCAATCTTTACTGAGGATACAGGATTATTCATCAAAATGTTAGGTGGCTTTCCAGGACCTTATTCATCTTATGTTCATAAGACTATAGGCATTACTGGAGTGTTAAAACTTTTAGAATCTGTTAAAGATAGAAGTGCTGAGTTTAGATCAGCAATTGCCTTTTGTGCTCCAGATATAAATTCTGTCTGTTTTCTTGGTACTTCTTCTGGTAAAATATCGATTAAAGAACGGGGTAATCACGGTTTTGGATTTGATTCCATTTTTAAACCTAATGATGGTAAAAATAAAACTTTTGCAGAGATGGAAGCTGAAGAAAAGAACCAGATTTCTCATAGAACACGATCTATGAGAAAACTTGTGACTTGGTATCTGAAACGATATAAATAATTTAAGAGTAAAGGAAACTCTACTTCTCCCTCGTTTTTATCTTGGTCATTACCTATCTAAATAATCTTTGCACCTACAGGTGCATCTTCTGTTGTTAACCACAACGGTTTACCATCTACATCAGCAGCTAATAACATTCCCTGAGACAACACTCCCGCAATCTTTTTAGGCGCAAGATTGGTTATGGCTACAAATTTTTTATTCAAAAAGAATTCAGGTGCATAGAATTCTCCTCCTCCTGCAATAATTGTTTTAGATTCGCCTGATCCAATATCCAATAATAATTTTAATATCTTAGTTTTACCCGGAATCGTTTCTGATTTTAGTATTTTAACGATCTGGATATTCAACTTCTTAAAATCTTCATAAGAAACAGTTTTCATTCAAATAACCGTACAAAAATAGATTTATCCCAATATTATAATCTTATTCATTAAAATCTGCGTGATTTAGGTTAAAAGAACTTAATCTCAGTGATATTATGTATGCTCTATCTTCATTTTCCCTACAGGATCTGATTATAATCTTGGATACCCATTATCTAAAGAGTTCTTTCAATTTTTCTATTGAATTTAGAAAAAAAATGATACAAAATTTTCTTAATAAAGCAATAAAACTTTATAAGAGGAAGCTCTAATAAAGCGACGTCTTAAGAGAGATATTCTCTTAATCATCACATAAACTTATGGAGGAAAACATTTGACCCGCCGAGGAAAATCCCGTTCCAGACGACCTTTAAGTAAAAGGCCACCTGCATGGTGTAAATATAGTCCTGAGGAAGTTGAAGCCTTTGTTATCAAACTTTCAAAGGAAGAAAATCCTCCGAGTAAAATTGGAGTTATTCTCAGAGATCAATATGGCATTCCTCTTGTCAAGCCAATTGTAGGAAAGTCAATTACGCAAATTATTCTGGATAGCGGTATAGAGATTCCTATTCCTGAAGACTTAACTAATTTGCTTCAGAAAGCTTCAACCCTCAGTAGGCATTTGAATAGGAATCGAGCTGATGTTTTAAACAGGAGATCTTTACAATTAATCGCAGCTCGGATACGTCGTTTAGCTAAATACTACCGAAGGAACAATAATTTACCTAAAGATTGGAAATACATAGCTCAAGTTGAATTTGTATGAATCAGGTGGTAGATTGGTTGATGATGATGGAAAATATTTTTTAAGGATTTTTCATCAGAATAATACATATAGTTAATACTATTAAGAAACGTTTGATCCCTACGAATTCATCCGAGTTATCTCCCATATAGATGCAGATGGATTAACAACAGCAAGTATTTTAGGTAAAACACTTTAAAACGCTGAAGCTTTCTTTAGAATTCGTGTTGTAAAGCAACTTAATGAAGAAATAGTTATTTAACTGGTCAGTAAAGATCAATCGTTACTATTTTTTTTTAGATTTATGGAGTGCAAGCCTTGACTTTTTTTGATGCTAAGTTGAAAGATTGAGATTAATTTTCTAATTCAATCTAATATATGTTTATCAACTTAAAATAAACTGTAACGTTACATTTCTAACAAGTTACACTAATTTAGCTTGAAATATTGCGTTGTTTAGGATCGGTTTCTTTCCAGACCAACAGTACAGACAAAGATTTTCTTCTTTTAGAATTGTGTTTTCTGGAGCTTCAATAATGGATTTAATCATGTCATCTAGAGAGATAAATTTTAGAGATATTGTTCCTATGGCCTCTTTAATTATTGCGTTTAACATTTGATATTTTTTAGACGACACCTCCAGATATTCGCTTATATCCTTTGGTTCTCCTCCCTCAATTTTCTTTACAGCTTTCCAAGCTATTAGATCTGACCTCTTCGTAGTTTCGTCGAAATAACATGTAAATAGTTGCGGTGGGGATCCTATTCTGGCGTGAACTTCTTTTGGTCTATATGGCTGAATCTTGTCCTTGATATATCTTTTCAGTTGGGTACCCCTTCTTATCGAATCGTCTACAAGAACTATTGATTGATCCCGAATTATCTGAGGATTAGATACCTGTTTATAGTAGGCAACTAGCTCTCTCGTAGACTGTTGGGGAGGAATGTAACTTCTACCCCACGCAGCTGTAAACTTTATTACTGGTCTTCTCAAAGGAGCCATTGATTCAAAGGTTTCTGTTAAATCATTCTTTAACTCATCCGAGTTAATTATTCCCTGTGTAAAACGATTAACGATTTTTTTCGCTTTGTTAATTCCTAATTTTAACTTCCCTTTAGCATAACCATGTGCATGTGGAATCCCTGAATCTGCAACACCCATGATTAGGGAAGGTTTAATATTATCATTTTGTGCAAGAAAATCTCCACATCTCTCCCTAACAATTTCACCACTTATCCCATAGTGACACGATGTTGGAAAATCAAAATATACATGTAAAAATGGGCAGAATACAATTTTTTCTCGACTTTTCATCTTTGTTTTTATGCTTAATTCATTTATTGAAACTATATCTTTGTATTCTAGATATGTCTGGATCTCATAATTCAAGTTAGCAAAAGCACTCGTTTCTGAGGTAACCGCAAAATTATCTCCTTTAACTGTTGTCTTTTTTCCTAGAACAAGTGGGAAAACACCACTAGATGCATAGATACACCTCTCAGTTTCAGACAATAATATAAGCGATATTGTTCCGTGGATTTTATCATACATTTTGGTGATGCCTTCGGTTATATTTACACCTTTACAAATCAGCTCACCTACTAATTCTGTTTGATTAACTTTACTTGAACCCTCTTTAAATGACATGCCATTTTCAATTATTTCTTCAATCAGTGTATCTGCATTTTTAATAAAACCGTCGGTACATAGCGCAAATGTGCCGAGCTTAGATTTAAAAACGAGCGGTTGTTTATCTTCTTCTCGAGAACTTATCACTCCTATGCCTAAATTACCTTCCAGTTTATCAAAATCATCTTTGAACTCTGTCTTAAACTGACTATTTGTAATTTCATGACAGATTGGCTTAGTAATTGTATCCGATAAAATCACTAAACCTCCAATTGTGGTACCTAAATGTGAATGGTAATCTATTCCATAGAATAGATCAGTTATACAATTCTCCCTTGAAACTACTCCAAATAGACCTCCCATTTTCCATCCCACAATTATTTAGTATTTACTCCAAGTCTACAAAACATAACATCAATATTAACAATGAATGAAATTCGATTCGTCTATCGATACAATTTAATCCTTTAAATTCTTTCTTTATGTATTTCTGTCAAAACAGTTTTTCTTTTTTTCTAAATATAAAAAATCTTTCTTTTTCAATGTATTTCGTTAACAAAAAATAACATATTAAGGTATGCTCAGGTCTCAAGATCTAAATCATTTCTTCATATGGGACAGAGTCGTCATAACATACCCGACTCAAATTATCCCATTGCAGAAATAAAAACACTGTGGAACTACAATAAATAGTCATCATACACTTATTTTTATTCTTCATTCTTAGTAATCTTTCTTTAAACAAGATGGTTCAATCCTTGAGTTCCTTTCACTTCTTTCATCTAATCTTTGTATACCTTAGACTTAAACCGCATTAACCATTTCCTCTTATTAACTCTCTCTAAAATTGAGTATACCGCATATTTTCTTGGTGATTAGAGGAAACAGTGATCAAGGATTATTATGTCTCTTTTTTTAATGCTTCAAAAGATAAGAGAATAATTATTGCTGTATCTCTAATCTGCACAATTAATTATTCCCTATTTATATCCATTTTTTTTTCATAAACATTTAGAAGAAACCCGTGGGCAGGAAAATAAGGTCTTCAGGAACCTTTATTCTCTCCAGTATCTTAACGGCATAATCTGTTTTTCCAATCATTACCCGTTGGTGAGCGTCACTCCCAATAGACAGTTTCACTCCCTTCTTCACACAATATTTGACAAATCTCTCATCTGGAACCTTCCAGGCACAATTAAGCTCAACGGCAACTCCCCAATCACAGAAAGCGTCAACTACACTCTCAATCCAATCATTAGTTATTTCTCTATGTGTTTCTTTTCGAATCATATCCGGGAGACACGATACATGAGCCACGACATCCAATATACCGCTCTCAACAGCTTTTATCAAAGTTACTCTAACTTTCTCAACAAATCCTTTAGGATCCCATATTGGATAAGAATCACCCCAAAATTTTATGTTGTTAATTGAATGTAAACCACCCATGACAATGTCCAGTTTATCCATCTTTTTTTTAGAGATTGAGACTGTTCCATCCTGAAGAATCTCAACTTCTAACCCTTTAAAAACAGTGAAACGATTGAGCGTTTGTACATATCTTGAAAATTTACTTCGAGTAATCCTGTTTGGTAGATATTGTAATTCACTATAATGGTCTGTTATAGCCAAAACCTTTAAACCCTTAATTTCAGCGATCTTAACAGCTTCTTCAACAGAATAATTTCCATCAGAAAATGACGTGTGGACGTGAAGGTCAATCTTTTCAATGAGGGGAAAACCTCTACTAGACAATTATGCTTTGTTCTCCTCAATTCTTTAACCATAGATTAGTGGCGCTAGATCAGGAGATAATGTAAAACATGCGAAAAAAATCACTATTACTAATAATGACATGACTTTCCTCTTCTTTGAGAGTGGAGCCATTTCATCTAATAATTCTGGGTGTTTACTCCCTAGAAGGAATATTGCCAATAGTGCCATTACCCACCAACCTGTGAAAACCATTACTCCCATCATTAAGTATGACACTCTACGATGCCATTTTGGGCCAAGCACTGCTCTGGATACGTGGCCACCATCAAGTTGTCCTATTGGAAAAATGTTAAGAAATGTTAGAAGGGTTCCTAACCAGCCTGCTATAGCGATTGGATGAAGAAAGTAACTATAGCTGTTTTGTCCCTGAAAAATGAAGGGTTTAAGAAACGTAAACAAAGCAGGAAGAAGAATAGATTGTCCTGAACCCATCGTTGATTCAATCATTGCATATTCTTTCATATTCACTGGAACTGACCAAGAATATCCTAGAAAAGAGACGACTAAGGCGACAAGGAAACCAGCAAGTGGTCCAGAGATACCTATATCAAACAGTTGATTTCGATTCAATGTTTGACTCTTCTGTCTTATGATGGCACCGAAAGTTCCTAAAGGAGAAACTCCGGGTATTCCTGGTATAAATAAAGGGAGAGTGGTCTTGACATTATGTCTTCGACAAGCAATATAATGTGCTAACTCATGCAGTCCTAATATACTCATCACGGATATTGTGTATGCTGCTGTAAGCAAATAGAGATTAAAAGTTTCGTCTCTTCCTATAATCTTTAACAGATTGATGTAACTCGAAGCGTTGATGTAACCTGAGATAGTGACTGTTATTATTGTTGCGATGAATAGGATTAAAGGATAGTTTAACTTGAACGATCTTCTTGAAGGAACAGATTGAGGTTTACTTGACTGCGTTGTTAACTGTAAATATTCACCGCTCTTACGAATGACTACATCTATTCCTTTAACGTTAAGTTTTGCTCTTATCTTTGTTAACTTTTCCTCAAGTTGAAGTTCTGGGATGATGATGAATGTTGGTGTCTCTTCTCTTATGTAAGCATCTATAATTTGGAATTCAGCTTCTACAAGATCTTTAATATCGAAATAGATAGAAGTTATATCTCGATTAGCCATACTTGTCATCCAATTTCAAACCAAAGAGACGCACTTATACTAATATAAACATTCTCTCTTTATGTAGTTCCTTCTTACAGCTATCTAAATAATAGTCAATATTCCTTAATCCAATGCAACTGAAATCCACTTACATAGCAATACGGTTATGTATTCCACGTTTACAAAGTCTATAAATTATAAGCTTTAAATAATCTAGTTCTCCCTTGATTAATGTAAACTGGTCTCAATTTTATGAAATGATTATCTTCTCAAATATTTATTACGATATCGAAAAGTCCCATAAACTCACTATAAATATAATAGCTTAAAGGTTGAAAGATTTGTCGTTAAAGGAAATGATTAACAATTTTCGTGAAGAACTCGAAAGAAAATCCATTGTTCGAGAAGAACTTTTTTCAACTTCAAGAAAAATTACGTTTCTATCTAAACTATCCATCATGGCTATTCATCGCGATGATTTTTCGAAGGCAAAAGAAAAACTGTCTAAAGCAGAAAAAATGTTAAAAAAGTTGAATGAACTTACCTCAATCCACCAAGAACTGATAACTGGTTCTATGAGAATGGCGCATCAAGAGTACGCTGAAGCTCAGATTTTCCTCAAGATTGTAGAAAATGATACATACCCTACCCCTCATGAGCTCAATATCCCGACTACTGAATACCTCCTCGGTCTTGCTGACGCTATTGGTGAGTTTCGGAGGAGAGCTTTAAATTCTTTAAGAAAAAATAGACCAGATATCGCAGAGACCTCTCTACAAATCATGGAAAATATCTACTTAGAACTTGTCTCTCTTGAAGGAGCTTATCGTTTAATCCCTGAACTAAGACGGAAATGTGATATTGCCCGTCGACTTATAGAGCTAACAATGGGGGAGCTCTCAACTGAAACAAGGCGGAGGTCCCTGGAGAAAGCTATTTTTCGTCTTGAGAAAAAGATGGCTGTAGAAAAAGATACAGATAATTCAGAAGACAATATTCAACGTTAAAAGATTTTATTGGGACAACAAAGCCACCAAATATGGAACGATGCTGTTCTATCTTCTTTGAAAGCTGATTCAATTCATATTATATACCTTATTGGTTTTCTAATGTTATCTTTTACGAGTATTCTCTTGACAATCTTCTTCTCCACACCTTGCAATTCCAATAAATCCTGAAGTAACATGCAAATTATTTTCTATGTTCATTTCCTTTGTCTTATTTAATGTACACCTTAACAATTATCTAATTTGCCTCTTTTATTAAAAAAATATTTAGAACTCTAGTAGTCGTTTATTTATCTCTCTTAAATTCTATTTTCTAAAAAAGAGCACACGACCGTCTCAGTTGAAAAACACTCTTTGAGCATTACGGATATTCTAAATGTGAAGAATATAAATTAAGAAAAAAAAGGGGTAAATCCTCTTTTAATAGAGGTCTTTGATTAGGTCTTCTAATCCGAATTCAACTAGCTTTGCTTTACTCGGCTTCCCTGTCTTAAGGTCCCAGTCCATGGACTTGAAGTATTCTGCAACCATTATCTCTGGATGAATAGTAATTCCAGCCAATGGTCCTGATTTCAATGGTGGTTTTCCGAGGACTCGATCTGGATATTTAAAATCAGAAGGTTTGAATCCTTCCCTCAAGTTAAATGCTTGTCTCATGGTTGCTATTCTATCTCCAATAAGCAGTAACTCTTCACTTGTTACATCCCATCCTGTGAGCGCGTTGATGAAGTCATGAGTTTCCGGTAGACCTTCTCCACCTCTTCCAAGGAACGCTCCAAAACTACATAAACCCGCCGCTTGAAATGCAAACCCTTCATGTGGACTTTGAGTATGTCGTGCTGGAGTCGCGTCAGCAACATACATTAATTGACATTTTATACCATAGGGCTGTGCCAATCTAGGATCATGCATTGGTAACTCTTGACCTGCAACATGCATCGCATATTGTTCTGCGCCCTTCCCAATTTTCTTCGCCGCTACAAGTACTCCGTCAGCTAAAATATCTCCAAATCCTTCTCGGTTAGCAAGTTTCTTAGTCATTTCAACAATAGCTTTATGATCTCCCCATTTCAGAGCAATGCCGTCTGTGTCTTCCTTGGTAATGAGTCCATTTTCATAACACTCAATAGCAAAAGCGATAGTACCTCCAACTGATATTGTGTCTAGACCGTAATCGTTGCATATATGATTCAAGTAGATTATCGATTCGACATTATCGTTTAAACACATCGATCCAAAAGACGCAAGTGTTTCATATTCTGGTCTATGACCTTCAACAGCGTAAGGTCCACTTTCAACTTTTTGAATACCTCCACAAGCTACGGGACAACCAGAACATCCATATTTTTTAATGTTATATTTTCCAACATTATCTCCGCTAAGCTTTTCAGCTGTTGGGAAATCAGTTACCCCAGAACCACCCCAATTTTTAACTGGAGAATCACCACTTAGAGCTGACATATGCGTCATCATGGTAGTTCCATACTTACTAAATCCTAAGAAAGCCGGATTTTTCCGAGCAGCAGCAAGTGACGATTTTACCAGTTCCCGAAGTTTATCACTGTCAAATATTGGTATTTTTTCTGTTCCTCTCACAGCAACGGCTTTTAAGTTCTTCGATGCCATAACCGCAGCTAAACCTTGCCTACCTGCAGCTCGCCCCTCATCTGTCATTATAGCTGATATTAATGAGAGTTTTTCTCCTGAAATTCCAATGGTTACTACTTGCACTCTTTTACTGCCATGTTTATCTTTTAAAAAAGCTTCAGTTGCATTGACATTTTTTCCCCAAATGTCAGAAGCATCTTTAATCTCTGCTTTACCATCGTTAATCCATAAATAAACTGGTTTTTCAGATTTACCATAAAAGAATACTGCGTCAAATCCCGCATTTTTTAGTTCTTTTCCCCAAAATCCACCCCCTCTTGAATCACCCCACGTACCTGTGAGAGGAGATTTTGCAACTGCCGTGAAACTTCCACTAAAGCTGATTGGTGTACCTGTTGCAATACCTGTTGTCAACCCAATGATATTGTCGGGTCCTAATGGGTCAGTCTTAGCCGGTATTTCATCATAGAGAATTCTTGCACCAAGTCCATATGCGCCAAACCATTTTCTATAAAACGTTTCTTTTAACTTTTCTACTTTAATTTTACCTTTAGATAAATCAACTTTTAATATTTTTCCAATAAACCCGCTCATATTCAATCCCTACTTTAACAATCTTCTTTATTTCTATATAACAAATAAACATTATGGTATACAATTCTACTTAACGCTCATTTTTATTAATAAAACGAAAAATCTACAAGTTTCCATTCCATATTTCACATGAAAATAAAGAGTTTACCAGGTTCCAAAATATTCAGAAAGGTTGAACTTGAATGCTAATAACCATGAGACTAAAATATCCACTATTCCTTGAATTACATTAAACCCTGCAACCATTGTAACAAGTGCTACCCATCCGCCAAGCGCATTCAATACTTCTCCTTGAGGAATATTAAACCAAATAGGTATCGCCCAGTAGAGGTTTAATGTTGTTGCAACAATCATTCTGACAATAGTTGCTAAGATACAGGATATTGTTATGATAATGATGTTTTTAAAAATTTTAGCGCTCTTATTCGAACCATAAAACCGGGCTATGATCTCTGGAATTACGAACATTGGGAGTGTCGCGATTAATTTCATCGTTGCTCCAAGAAAACCAGTGGGCATAACCATGCTGATGAATATTGCTGTTATGATTGAAACACTAAGTGCCTCTTTTAAACCATACAGGAAATATGCTAAAATCCATATTACACCGACAAAATCAATTTTCATTCCCCACGGAGCTCGAAGTGGAAATGTATCAGACATAACGTCAAATAATATTGCCAACGTTGATAGGATTGCTGTGCTAACTACAAAGTATGATTTTGAGGAGTTTCTTGACACGTTATATGCCTCTGAATTTTGAGTATAGACTCACCTATTTAAAAGTAACTACTCAAAAACTAGTTAAATTAATCAAATAAAAATAATACCTCATTTCAATTCACTCAAAATTTTCTTTTTAATTTTCGAAGAACTGCTCAATTCTAAAGAACAAAACCGATCAATTTTAACAATTTTAACTTTACTTCCTAACTTTTCAATAATTTCTAAAACTTCTTTCTTAATATTTTCTTGATCATATCCAATAGCTATGATAGAAGGTTTGAACTTTTGAATTGTATCAACAAAACTCATATTTTCATATCCTAAAAATGCTTGATCAACTGGTTTCAGGGATTCTATTACTGCTCTTCTCTGATTTTCAGGGATAACGGGCAATTTACCTTTTATTTTTTCAATATTTTTATCTCTAGCTATTATAACGATTAAGTGCGCATTTCTCCCCCCAGCTTTCTTTGCTTCTTTTAAGAAATGAACATGACCATAATGGACTAAGTCAAAAGCCCCAGAAGCAAGTACTATAATCTGTTTTTTGTTCTTCAAAATATCCCCCTTTACTTCTTTTTACTATTACCCATATTTATCGATGAATCCGTTTATAAAATTAAATCCAAAAACATTATTTTTTTTTAGATATAAAATTCTTTAATAAATTATTTCCTAAAAAACAATTCCAGTTTAACTCATTGGCAAAAATCATTATTAAATTTGAATTCAGAGAAAATATTAGTTAAACCCTTGAAAATATTTTATTGAACTGCGTTGTTTCCATGTACAATTATTCTTTTATCTCAAACTTCAACATATAACAGTACTCAACTATAATAAAAAGATAATTTCTACTTAAAACAATATATAATTTTGAGATGGGCCGAGGGGGATTTGAACCCCCGATCTTCGCCACGTCAAGGCGACGTCCTAACCAACTAGACTATCGGCCCACTTTTATCTATTATTTAACAGCCCACTAAATAACCCTACCGATATCTATCTTTTATCCTTTAGAGAATATTATTTATTTATTATATTTTCCCTTAAAACATGTGTCCAAAACATTATAGAGATCAAAATTAGATTTTTAACACTTCATGTGTAACCAATCCTTAAACAAGGTTCAACTTGTATTTTTTCTTCCTAAAAAATAGGCTAATAACCGTCTCTTAGAAAGATGAATTTAAAATAAAGAAACTCTTTACATAAACAATTCTGAGAGAATAACGAAAGATATTTAATTAATTTCTTTTCAGACAAAGTCTAAAACCGTCTTACAGTAATATGTGACATAGGGTCATTCATAACCTTGGGTATCCACTCAATAATATCTGTAGGAAGAATGTGATATCCCTTCTCTTGAGCTACAAAGTCTCCTGCAGCACCATTTATAAATACGCCCGCTATTGTTGCTCTGAATGCATCAATCCCCTGAGAAAGGAGACCCCCAACTATTCCTGAAAGAACATCTCCTGTTCCCCCCACGGTCATCCCAGGGTTGTGAATAATCTCATTCACTTTCACTCTTTTTCCATCTGTAATGATATCAATTGGTCCCTTAAGCAAAATTACACCATTAACATCCCTTGCAGCTCTACCGATAGCTTTCACCCTTTTTTTAAAATTCTTTGGAAGACTATCCCCCATCAAAATCTTATATTCACCCGCGTGAGGTGTGAGTACAAGAGGTACATTAACCATATGTTTAATCTCTGAAAAAGCTTTAAGACCATCCGCATCTAAGAGAAGCGGAACTTTAAATCTTTCAACTATTCCAACTAGCTTCTTTACAGCTTCAATAGTTTCCTCATGTAAACCAAGCCCAGGACCTAGAACTACAGCATCTACTTTTTTTATGAATTGTTTTAAGGTTAGCATATTTGCAGACGTTAAATGTTCACCATCAAGTTTTACAGTAATAAAATTTGGAGAAATAGAAGCTATATCATGTGCTGTTTTATGTGGTGAAGCGATGTAAACAAGATCTACACCAACTTTTAAAGCAGCTAATGCAGAGAGCATTGGAGCTCCAGAGTAAATTTCATTACCCCCAATAATAAGTAACCGCCCATGGTCTCCCTTATGGCTTTTACGTAATCGGGGTTTATTAATGAGGAATACATCACCAGGTCCGACCCGTGTTTCTATTTCCTTTGGTAGACCAATATCTGCAACTATTAGATCACCAACATATTTCTTTGCTTTCAGTAACCCTGTTTTTATTCTATGAAATGTAATAGTCAAATCAGCAGTTACACATTCATTTACAACTTTTCCAGTATCAGAATGTAATCCAGAAGGAATATCTACTGATACCTTAAAACATTGAGCCTTATTAAAGGCTTGAACTGCTTGCAACATTGGAGGCTTAAGAGATCCTTTTAATCCCGTGCCGAGAAGAGCATCTACAGCAATCTCACATTCAATCTTAGGTATTAACGTGGAATCATATACTTTCACTATTTCAACAGATTCTACCATAAACTGAATAGCTTTCCAATTCTTCTTCACACTTTCCAATACAATATTGCTCTCTCTACCTACCAAAATAATCTTTACGATATACCCTAAAGCCGCGAGGTGTCTAGCAGCAACTAAACCGTCCCCTCCATTTCCACCCGTCCCCACAAGTATTGTGACGTGAGTATTCTCTGAAGTGAATCGCTTCACAATTTCTCTAGCAATAGCATTTCCCGCATTCTCCATCATTTGAATAGGTGAAATTCCAAAGTACTCTGCATTCATTTCTAAAGCTTTCATTTCGTCACTAGAGATAGTATCTACAGAACCCAATGAAATCCCTTGATATCTGTTATGAGTCTAGAGAATTTAAATCTGTCTTCACAAAATATCTTCCTTATTTAAAACATAAATGTGAAAATTAACTATAACCCAATTCGTAGGAGAAACTTCCCTATGATGGCCTTATGTTTTAATCAACACGGAAATGGGATCTGAAATCGAAGTCTTAGCTACAATAAAAAAGATTAAAAAGGTAATAGAAGCATATGCCGTCTATGGCGTCTATGATCTCATAATAAAAATTGAAGTAGAAACTATGGATAAATTAAAGGAAACTGTGATTTTGAACATAAGACAGCTAAATAAAGTTAGATCCACCTTCACAATGATTACCAAAGAACAATTCTACTTCATGTAAACCAAACTAAAAAAGAATTCGATACTTCAAACTATTAAATATTGTTTATACCTGGTAAGTGAATAAAATAAATGTGGTTACCACTTCATATTGGGATCGATGATACAGATTCAACGCGAATGGGATGTACAACATACATCGCTTCTCTTTTAATTGAAAAAATCTCGAAAAGAGACGGAGTTTTTCTAGATTATCCAACTTTAATCAGATTAAATCCGAACGTGCCTTGGAAGACACGTGGTAATGGTGCCATATGTTTACGTATCCGTATACATGCTGATAGAATCGATCATGTAATTGAAGATACTATTGAAATCGTTAAAGTTAACTCTGATCTAGATAATAGAAAAACTGATCCAGGCATTGTATTTTTTTGGGATGAAAAAATTCCAAGAGAGTTTTCCTACTTCTCTCAAAAGACAAAACAAGATATTGTTAAGAAAGATGAGGCATTAAAATTAATAAAAAAATACAAAGCTAAAGCATTTTCTTTTAAATATGGACGAGGAATAATCGGTGCTTTAGCTGCTGTCGGAGAAACCTTGACCGCTGATCACACATATGAGTTAATATCATATAGGACTAAACGAAATAGAGGAACACCCAGAAAACTGGATGATGCCTCTGTCTTTAGAATGGATAAGAAGATGAAAGGGTTAACCTTTAATAATGTTGATTATGCAAAAAGAAGAATATTAATTACTCCTAGAGGACCAGACCCTATATTTTTAGGAATAAGAGGTGAAAGTGCAGACGCTGTTAAAAGAGCATTTCGCTTACTCAAAATTCAAGAAGAAATAGAGCGATGGGTTATTTTTCGGACAAATCAAGGAACAGATGCTCATTTAAGGACTATAAACAATATTAATCTTGTTCAATCCTACCATTCAGTTATTGTAAACGGTACTCTTACGAGAAATCCAACATCGATTCCTGGAAGACATGTTATTTTCACTATTGCTGATGAAAATAAATCGATAGATTGTGCCGCTTATGAACCCACTGGAAAATTTCGAAATATTATACGAGCTTTAATAATAGGGGATATTGTGCAAGTGTATGGTGGCGTTCGACCACGATCAGAGAAGACTCCCATGACAATTAATCTTGAAAAAATCAAGATTATCAGTCTAATCCCAAAAGTTTTAATGCGAAATCCTATCTGTAAATTCTGCAAAAAACATATGGAATCAATGGGTAAAGAAAAAGGATTCAGATGTAAAAAATGTGGTGCAAGAGAGCGTAAAGCCAAGAAGATTCAAGTTCAAATTAAACGGAACATTTCTACAGGATTATATATCCCTCCTCCTAGGGCAAATAGGCACCTGACGAAGCCTCTTTCAAGATATGGCCTAGAAAAAACATTTTATAACAATTCACCTTCCGATTTTTGGGGAAAGGAATCTATCAATCTCTCATTTATATCTTAAACCATATCTACACTAAAAAATAAAAAGGAATTGTTCCATTTTTTATCAATCAAAGAAAAAGGAAACATTATTTCGCCTAGATATAGTTAAGGGAATACTCCTTTTTTCCGAATAGTCTTTATTAAAGAATGATCTATGTACCTTTATCAGATTGAGGTTATATGCGTATGTCGAAACGTGACCGGTTAGAACGGCGAGCACTTGAAATAATACTGAATACAGGAGAAGATGGGATTCTCCAGAGTGATTTATGGACGGAATTAGAAGCCAGCAGTAGAGTGGGTTCGAGAATATCTCTAAATCTTGGTAAAAAAAATCTAATAACTCGACAACGAGAACTTTCTGACGGTCGATGGACATATCGAGTCTTTGTAAATATCCGATCTTTAAATATTGACTCAATCTCTGATGTTCCATGCGTTTCATGTGCTGAGATTCTGAAATGTGAAAAAGGAGGAGAATTTTCATCAAATACTTGTAAAATAATGACAAAATGGCTTCATTCATTTACCCACTTAGAAATGGATGAAGAAAATATCTCAGAAATATCGAAAACGGATGATTCTTAATCGATATGACTACTTCTTATTTTAGCAATTAAAAATTTTTAAACATCAAAGTAAATGTCAAATTGATAAGTGTTGTAAGTATTCATCATTTTTTTATTAATCTAGGGAATGAGTTTTATGGAGCGTATTGAAAATATTGGAAAAATATTACATACAACCCCCTGTGAACTTTATATCTATCACTCCTTTAGGAGTTGAGTTTCAAGAGAGATGTTACCCCATGTAACTCATCTATTTTTTTATATATCTGGCGAGCATAACACTTTGACATATGCTGAAGTTAAAGCTATTCTTCAATCCGAAGGATTTAACTATAAAAATGTGGAGGTTTTCCCTCAACTTTTATGTTTAGAAGCAAATACTAATTGTTTACCTTCAGTTACTCGTAGGAGTAGTTTCACTAAGATATGCGGAGTTGAACTGTTTAGATGTCAAGCAGATCTTGAAGACATACTTCAACATTCTAAAGATTTATTTTATGGTAAATATATCAAAGCCCAGGAGAGTTTCTCTGTCAGAATTAAGAAAATAGATAAGACCTCCAAGATTAAGACAATTGATCTTGAAAAGATTATTGGAAATATTATTTTGAAAAAAAATGACGCTTTAACAGTAAATTTATCTTATCCAGATGTCTCTTTTTGTGGTATTATAAGTGAAAATCACTTTATCTTCGGTCGAACGGAAAATATACTGCCTAAAGGTTTTACCTTAAGGAAGCCCAGTAGACGCCCATTCTTCCATCCCTCTGCATTATTACCAAAATTAGCTCGATGCATGATTAATCTGGCTAGGGCAAAACCTGGAGTTACACTTTTAGATCCATTTTGTGGAACGGGATCTATACTAATAGAAGCTGGATTGATTGGATGTAGAGTACTGGGTTCTGATGTTAAACAAAAGATGGTACGGGGGAGCCTTCGGAATTTAGAATATTTTCACATTCAAAAAATTAACCTCTTTATTGCCGATGCACGAAAGTTACCTCTTTCAAATATTTCTTGTGTATCCACTGATCCACCTTATAGTCGATCTTCCTCAACCTTCGGACTGAAAGTAGAAGATTTAGTATCATCATTCCTTTCAAATATCATCGATCTTCTTCCTAAAGGTGGTCACGTTTCAATATCACTTCCTAATGACTTGAAGATAGTAAAGATTGGTGAAAGCGTAGGGTATATGTGTATCGAGGTTCATCTTGTACGGGAACATAAAAGTCTTACACGGGAAATAGCTGTCTTTAAAAAACCATAGGGGGAAATCTACGTGCGTGTTATTTTCCTTGGAACATCGGGAAGTACTCCAACAGCTACTCGAAATTTATCCGCTATTGTAATAAAACGAAAAGGTGAACTTATTCTCCTAGATTGTGGAGAAGGTACTCAACAAAGAATGATTCAAGCTAAAGTTGGTTTTGGCCGTAATTTCAAGATATTTATTACACATATGCATGGTGATCACGTTTTAGGTCTTCCTGGAATTCTTCAGACCCTGTCGCTTTTCGATTTTAAATCTCCTCTACAAATATTTGGTCCATCTGGATTAAAACGGTTTATTGACGCTATCATAGAGACATTGAAATTTAAATTGACTTTTCCTCTCTTAATACGAGAGATTGATGAAGGAATTATATACAAACAAAAGGAGTATCACATTCATGCAGTTTACGTTGAACATTCAATTCCAACTTTAGCTTACGCTTTAATAGAGCAAGACCGACCTGGAAAATTCTCTCCTGAGAAAGCAAAGTTCTTGAAGATTCCAAAAGGACCTTTATGGTCTAAACTTCAACAAGGTGAAATCATCGTGGTTGGTAATGGTAGAGTGGTAACTCCAAATCATATTTTAGGACCTTCAAGATGCGGAAGAAAAATAGTATATTCTGGAGATACAAGACCCTGTAAAAATATATTGAATTTAGCTAAGGATGCAAACCTTTTGATTTATGAAGCGACATTTAGTGATGAGTACAAAGAGATAGCCAATGAAAACATGCATTCAACTCCAAGTCAAGGAGCTAAAATAGCCAAAGAAGCTAATGTAAAAAAATTAATCCTTACACATATAAGCCCTAGATTTGATAATATGGACCTCTTTCTTAAAGAAGCTAAGAAAATTTTCATATCAACGGAAGTAGCTACAGATTTATTAGAATTCGAAATTCGCTATCCACAATAGCATTCAATTGTATATGACCGACAATATTCAATACAGTCTTTTTAAGCAGCGACTAAGACTTTATCGATATACTTATCCTTCTTAAAATAAGATACAATTACTCCAATCAAACAAGTGTAAAAGAACTGACTATATTTTATCTAATTTGTTCAGGAATTCATGATTAGAACTTGAATAAACTCTGCAAAGCATTGAAAACTAATATAACCGAAGACTCTAACGCAATTTCAATACTACTTTAAAAAAAGGTTTACATTACGATTTTGTCTAACTCATCATTTCCGATCCCATTTTTTATTTCACGTGCAATTCTTCTACCCATATACATACCTTCACCATACTTTAGATAAGCATATGGTGAGGTACCTATACCTACATTGCTTCCTGCAACGATTCTTGCAGAGATTTCAAATGTAAAGATCTCAAGGTTATCTGTGATAACTGTTTCTAAACAAAAAGGACCAATAATTCCCGGTGGAGCGATTTCTTTAGACACTTTTACTACATTATCTCCCATTTCCAAAATTTTTCGTAACAACTTTTCTCTCACTGTTATTGGAATATTACCAACAATGGTGTACGTTGGAACTATTCCTATTTGCAGTTGTTCACGAGCAGGTATTCTTCCTATACTGTCAACTGTTGATTCGTATCGTTTATCCATTCCCAATAATTCAATTTCATTTTTCAATATTGAATGAAAATATTGGGGATAAACATTCACTCCCACAACATATTCTTGGAGATATGTGTTTTCTAATTCTTCCCGTGTTAAATGTCCTCGTTTGATCATATCTTCGGCTTTTTCATAAAAGGATTCAGAAGAATTTACTAGAAAGTATCCTTTTCCTCCTTTTGCACCTGGAAACTTGGCTATAGCAAGGTCATCAATCTCACTTGGGTCTTTAAATCTTTTAGGTATTTTTATACCCGCTTTTTGTAGCCACTTTCTTTGTAGTTCTCTATCGATTTCCCAACGTAGAAGTTTCCTGTTACCAAACATTGGTACATATAACTTATTTAAGATTTCATCCATATCTAAGTACGCATTAAATGACCCATGAGGTACAAGAATCGTGTTTAATTGTTCAAGTCTTTTTTGTACTTTGTCATCTAGTAAGCACTTAAAATCTTTAACGATAATAATTTCATCTGCTAGAGAAAACCTTCGATAAATTATCTCGTCTTCTTTCTTGCAAATACATACTGTTCTAAATCCTTCTTCCTTTGCACCCTTGAAAATATTCAGAGCGGAATGAGACCCAAGAGTACCTATCGTAATTTTCTCTTTTTCATAGTTCTCCAATATGTTAAATCTATGTTCCTTTTCTATCATACTGTTCTGTTTTCTCCTGCTAATCTCTCGATTTCTTTCAAGCATTAATAGAACTATTTATGTAACAATCTCTCCGAGTTTGTTTTTTTCAATAGCTTGTTTTATCTCCATAGCTACCCTTCTCCCAGGACCAACCTCTTTTCCATACTTGTACTTCATATATGGTGACGTTGATTCAACGCATGGACAACCAGGTATCCTTAGACTCGCGTCAAAGACGTAAAACTTAAGATCCTTCGTTATAGCACCTTGAAGAGCAAACAGACCGATAATACCTGGCGGGTATTCTCTTTTACAAGCGTCGACAAATTTTTCTCCAGCTATAAATATTTTTTCTAACTGAGATTCTCTCATAGTGGTCCCTATATGTCCTATCTCTATGTTTTGTGATGGAATTCTTGCTTTTATTTGCTCATCAGCAGGTAAATCTAAAATGCCATCCAAGTTTGTTTGAATTCTTCGATCAAATCCTAATAAATCAATCTCATCTGTGATTGGAGACCAGAAGTAATTTGCATTAAACTTAGCTCCAAGAACATATTCTTCTATCACAGCTTCCTCAAGATCTCTTCGACGTATTATTCCTTTCTTTATTCTCTCTTCAGCTCTCATTATGAATTCTTCTGAAGATGTGGCATAAAAGAAAGCTCTTTCAATACTTCTTTCCTTTTCAGGAACTTTAACTATTACTAATGTATCTATTTCTTTATACGACTTGAAGATTTTAGGTGTGTAAATACCTGCCTCTTTAAGTAAGTGATATTGATTTCGTGGTGCATTTCTTTCTTCACTTCTAAGAATATTTCTGTTTCCCAATATAGGAACCATAAATTTATCTTCTATGTTATTATATCCTACATAAACTGAAAAGGATCTATTAGGCACAAATATGGTATTTAATTCTCTTAACCTAGTTTGGTTTTCTTCATCGATGATATTAACAAATTTGTCTAACACTAAAACTTGATCAAACAGATTTTTATAGTGTTTTGTATATGTCTTTTCCCTTCCTTTTTGGCAAACAATAACTACTTCAAATCCCTCTTGTTTAGCACCATGCCCCATTTCTAGAGCCGAGTGTGAACCAAGAACTCCTATTCTAATTTTTTCCTCTTGATATTCGTTTACAATATTTTGGATTTTCTTACGATTCGTTTTTCTCACCTACATACTCTAGATATACTTTCACCTTCGTTTACACAACGAATATTTACACCTATCTAAGGTTTTTCCTTATCTTGACACAGTCTCTGAACGAAATGTAGATTCATTTTTCTTATCATTCTAAATATTCATACTAATTCATTACACATTTTAATTTATAAAAGCGTAAAGCACTTTGAATTTTCTCGATATGATAAGAGTTTCTTTAGTAATAACTATTAATGATTCGTAAGGTGTATAATGTTTGGACTGTTATTCAAATTCGATGCTAGATGGTGGCTTGGGTGTTAGATCATAATAAACTGTAGATATTTCTCTATTTGAACTCAGTATCAGTTTGCCTGTATCTCGTAAGATGCGCCAAGGGACATCAGTTATAGACGCTGTGACAAAATCACGCGTTTCTACTGATCTGATTGCAACAATCCATTTACCTATCCGATCTTGATCAGTAACACGGTATAGAACTCTAGAAACATCATTATCTAAGAGTATAACACTCTTCTGAATGGAATTAAAGATTTCTGATGATAGTTTAACGCATTGATGTTTTTTATTTCTAATCTCTACGAGAACGATTCGACCATAAAGTCTAGTTCCATCCCTTATTCCTGTAGCTTTAGTCTTCAGTGTTTCAATAATAACCGATACTTTTCTCTTTTTTAATAGATTTTTAATATTTATTTTAACTCTCTCTGCCTTACTATACTCTGTTTTCTTATTATCTATGATTGCAGTGAAGTACTGTCCCGGATTTAAGACACTTAGTTTTCTCTCAACAATCTTAGTTGCTCTCTTTTCTGCCATCAACTTCTTAGGGGTTATCTCCCCAACAACTCTAACAGAAAGTCCAGGACCTGGAAATGGTTGTCGCTCAGAAGATTCCGATGGAATTCCAAGTTTTCTCGCTACTTCCCTAACTTGATATTTGTAGAGTTCAACTAGTGGTTCAACGATTTGAAATCCATAAATTTCCTGGGGTCTTATATTTATCTGCTCTAAGATATTATGTTGCGTTTTTATTCCTTTAACTGTCTCAAGAACATCTGGTAGGATAGTACCTTGAATGAGGAAACTACAATGTTCTCTCTTTGCTACACGGCTGAGGATTGAATAAAACGTATCTCTAAAAGCTTTTCTCTTCTCCTCTGCATCTTCTAAACCTTTTAAAGCCATCATAAATTTCTTCTGTTCTTTCACCATTTTAACGGGTAAATTGAAAGGAGGATTGGTCAGTTTTGTATAGACATTCTTGGGTTCACCTAGGCGCATAAAATTTGTATCTATGAAAACACAGATGATATTATCTCCGATAGCTTTATGGGCCAATACAGCGCACGTAGTACTATCTACTCCTCCAGAACATGCGATGATTGCTTTATTAGTTTTAATGATGTTTTTTATCTCGATTATCTTATCGTTTATGAAAGATTTTGAATTAAACATTTGTGATTTCTCCGCTTCTCAATTCTCCTTTTATTTCTAAATTCTCTATTAAGATGTGTATAACTTATTAGCGTTAATAGGACTTATCGATGAATATCTCTATTTGTTCATAACTTTTTCTTTTCTATTGGACCATGCATCGCTCTTAAAGACTTGTTATAACATTACCTGGACTTAAAAAGAATATATTTCATTTTTTAGTGTATTATACAATCTCCTTTAGTCTATTAATCACATTCTTTGTCCCAATATCTACAATGTATGGACCTAGTTTAGGTCCTTTTGGAATTCCTATTAATGCCTGATATAGAAGACTAAAGAAATCTCTGGGTTTTATTCCATACTTCCTTGCTGTTTGAAAAATTGCGTTCTGAATTTTATCAGCATTTTCCGCTCTATCAATAATTCCTATAAACTCTTTTATTGCCTCTGTTTCTTTGGTATTTAGGATTATTTTTACCTTCTCAATTTCTTCAAATTCATCAGCCCAATTTAAAGCATACTTAATTCTTGATTCATCAACTTCTGATAAATCATCAATATATTGATATATTCGTAGTTTCTCTTTTATGTAATCTTCTTTAGATTCTTTAGGTGCTATCATTGCTAGATAAACAAGGAGATTGTAGGGTAGATGAACACTAGGTTCAGTAGGTGGTTTTAGTCCCCAGCAATATTTGTATAACCCTACCAATTTAGCCCTCTCTTTCTTTTCAGATATCTTCTTTTTTCCTAGAAATATATCCTCTAGTTCATCTAATTCATTCATATATTGAGGAATATCTGCAACTGACAAGCTTCTTGTTCCTGTAAAGCGTTTTAATGTTAGCAACAACAGTGATTGTGGTGAACCATATCGAAACCATATTTGAGGTGTAAATACGTTTCCTTTAGACTTTGATATTTTCTTCTTTGATTTATCAAGGAACATTTCGTATTGTACATGAATTGGAGGTTCATAATTCAGGACCTCTCTAGATATGCGATCATTAATTCTCACAGAATCAGCTATATCCTTACCATATGCTTCAAATTTTATATCAAAGGCAACCCATCTAGCCGCAAACTCTCCTGCTTTCCAACTTAATTTTCCTTTTCCGCTTCGATAATCAACTTCGCCTTGATTTCCACACCCTTCTAACCACTTTCCTTTAATTTCTATTCCTTCACATATGTAAAGAATTTTATTTTCTTTAGGTAGGAATTGATATGCTTTTGTTGAATAAACGTGTCCGCAGTTGGAACATATCGGAAAGTAAGGTAGAGCTTTTATGTATTTATCTTGACCCACTTCTTCATTAATAATCTGACCTACCTTCTTTGCGTTCTTAAGTAAAATTTTAATCTGATCGTTTAAAAGTCCTTTTTTATAAGCTTCTGTACCCGATATGAAACGATACTGTATTTTGCATTTATCTAAAGCATCCATGAGAAGATAACTCATATGTTCTCCATAACTTTTATGACAATTATTGAATGGATCTGGAATCGAAGTAACCGGATGACCTAAATATTTCTCTAGTTTCTTCGGAAAATCTTTAGGAACTTTTCGTAAACCATCCATATCATCAGAATAAGCAACTAACTCAGAATTGTATCCTTGTTCTTTTATTGCCAAAGCAACTGTATATGAACGTGTAGCGTCTGCGAGGCTTCCGATATGTGGAAGCCCTGATGCACCAATTCCACTTTCGGTTCTGATTATTTTAATGTCTCTTTTTAATTTCTTTTCTCTTTTTATTATTTTCTGAGCTATCTTGTCATACCAAGTGCCGTGGCCAATTATTTTTATACCCATTTTTTGTACGCCTACTCCAATCGCATCTTGAATAATATGCACTTCTTTAAATTTATTCTATTTTTATAGTTTATATTCTTTAAATTGAATACAGTTTACTTGAACAATTAATGATAATATAAACTATGGCGAAAATATCATGCAATTTAAAGTAATCAAGATAAACCCCCTAGTGAGTGTAATCTTATTCTAGGAACTGCACATTTCATAAAAACTGTAGAGGATTTACACGAATGCTTGGTAAATTCAGTCCCAAACTTAAGATTTGGTCTTAGTTTTTGTGAGAGTTCAGGACCCTGTTTAATCAGAAGCTCAGGAAATAATGAAAATTTAAAACAAACTGCGATTGATACTGCCTTAAGAATAGGTGCAGTACACAGTTTCATTATCTTTATACGAAATGCTTATCCGATAAATATGTTTGATGTGATTGATATTGATTTATAATCGAATAAGGAACACTTCAACTCGTGTAATGTTAAATAAATCCTATACATTACTTACAATAAACGGTGGAATTTATAATGGCTAAAAAATTGAGTATAGAGCACCTTTTAGCTAAGGCTAATAAACCGAAAGAACTTGCTATGAAATATCACCCCTTCTATGCGGGGAAGATACAATTGGTTCCAAAGGTTCCTATTAGAACCATTCAAGATCTCTCAATATGGTATACTCCTGGCGTAGCTGAACCATGTAAAGATATTCACAAAAATAGAAGTGCAGTGTATAAGCATACAAACAAGTCGAATTTCGTAGCTGTAGTGTCAGATGGCACTAGAGTTCTTGGATTAGGTAATATAGGTCCAGAGGCTGCATTGCCTGTAATGGAAGGAAAAGCATTACTCTTCAAGTACCTTGGAGGTGTAGATGCATTCCCTATATGTTTGGGTACTGTTGAAGCCGAAAATATTATTTCTGCAGTTAAATGGCTAACACCTACTTTTGGAGGGATAAACCTGGAAGACTTTCAAAAACCTAAATGTTACTATATCCTTGAAAAATTAAGAGAATCGTTGAATATTCCTGTATGGCATGACGACCAACAAGGAACAGCCTTGGTGACGATAGCTGCATTATTTAATGCTTTGAAAGTAGTTGGTAAAAAGCTGGGAGAGGTTCAAATTACATTAATAGGCGCAGGCTCTGCAAACATGAATGTTGCCAAATATTTAATGATTGCGGGAGTTAAAGCTGATAATATTATAATCGTTGATTCTAAAGGTATCCTCAATTCAGGAAGAGTAGATGTCAAAGAGAAAGATCCTGTTAAATGGGCGATGTGTAAGAAAACTAATACTGAAGAAAGAACTGGTGATATTATGGCTGCTTTAAAAGATGTTGATGTTTTAATATCTTATTCCAGATCAGGACCCGGAGTTATAAAGAAAGAATGCGTCGCTAAAATGGCGGATGATGCAATAGTGTTCGCAGGCGCAAATCCAACACCTGAGATATGGCCGTGGGAAGCAAAAGAAGCTGGAGCTAAAATTGTTGCAACTGGACGTTCAGATTTCCCCAATCAGGTGAATAATTCTTTGGGATTTCCTGCTGTGTTTCGGGGTGCTTTAGACGTGATGTCTATGAAAATCACCGATGAGATGTGTATTACAGCTGCACATGCAATAGCCAACTATGCTGAGAAGAAAGGAATACACGAAGAGTACATAATTCCAACCATGGCTGAAACAGAGATGTATGTTGAGGAAGCTGTTGCGGTAGGGTTAAAAGCAATCGAGCAGGGAATAGCGCAGAAGAAAGTAAGTAGACAGAGCTTATGGGAACGAGCTTCTTTTATGATAAAAAATTCTCAAGAAACGACGAGGCTCCTGATGAAAGAAAAATTAATTGCACCATTCCCAAAATAGGTGCCATCAATGTTAGCTGCGATTATTGAGAATACTGCTATTAATCTTCTTAAACTTGCGGTTACAGAACTCCCACTAGATATTAAACAAGGCATTAAAATGGCTCTTGAACAAGAAAGAAATGATGTAGCTAGAAACCAATTAAACACCATAATCACAAATTTTGAATTAGCTTCAAACACAAACATACCTATATGTCAAGATACAGGAACTACCATCTTCTACCTTACAGTTGGAGAGACATTCCCTATTATTTCCTCTCTCCCTCAGATTTTAAAAAGGGCAACAAAACGTGCTTCTGAAATTATTCCTCTTCGTCCAAACGCAGTAAACCCTTTTACAAATAAAAATAGCGGAGATAACGTTGGAAAATATATTCCTTTTATAAATTGGGAACTTGTATCTGGTGATGCTCTTACAATAACCGCTTTTCCAAAAGGTGGTGGTAGTGAAAATGCAAGTACTATTAGAATGCTAAATCCAGGTTTAGGAATTAAAGGAATAAAAAGATTCATTGTAGACACCGTTATTTCTGCGAGTGGTAAACCATGCCCTCCAGTAATTTTAGGTATAGGAATCGGTGGAGGAATCGACATTGCTATGAAATTAGCAAAGAAAGCACTCTTGAGACCTTTAAGTAGACATCATGCTGAATCTGAAGTTGCTGAACTTGAGAAAGAACTTCTCATATTAACAAACATGACGGGGATCGGTCCAATGGGACTCGGAGGTGATACAACTGTTCTAGGGATAAACGTTGAATATGCCCATCGACATCCAGCAAGTCTCCCTGTTGCCATAGCCTTCCAATGTTGGGCAGCAAGAAAAGCTTCAGCAAAGATATCGTTTGATGGCAGCGTAGAATACTTAACTCATAAGATTAAAGAAGATTGATCTAAATGGTTGAATATTACTTACGGACTCCTATTTCTGAGAAAGATGTTAGAAAATTGAAAATCGGTGATGTGATTTACGTTACTGGAGATATGTTCACTGCTAGAGATTCTGCTCACCGTAGAGCCTTAGAATATTATGCTTCGGGTAAAGCACTCCCGAAAGATATAGCTGGTAAAGTCCTTTTCCATTGTGGCCCTCTTGTAAAAAAAGTGAATGGCGAGTATCGCATTATATCTGCTGGACCGACTACTAGTATGAGACTGGACATGTTTGAGGATAAATTCATAGAACAGTTTCATATCAATGTTATTGTTGGGAAAGGCGGTATGGGTCAAAGAACAACTGTAGCTTGTAAGAAGTTTGGTGCAATCTATTGTGCTTTTACAGGTGGTGCTGGAGCACTTGCAGGAAAAACTATCAAACTGGTAAAGTCTGTGGAATGGCTTGACCTTGGTATCCCTGAGGCTTTATGGTTTTTAAAAGTTGAAAATTTCGGACCTCTTATAGTAACTATTGATACTCATAATCAAAACCTATATGAAGAAATAACAAAGCAAGTCCTTGCGAATAAAGCATATATCTATGCAAGAATATGATTGATATATAAACCGATAAACCAATTTGATTTAGAACTTATAATACTTAGGAAAATGTTTGTATTTTTCTTGTTAAATCATATTGAAATTTGCTAAGTTTTTTATTGTTGAATAAAACTATCCATTATCTGAGTTACCTAAAGCTGTAAATCTTTTTTATTCTCTTTCTACTGAATTGGAGTCGTAATTTTAACTTGATATGATCTTCAATAGTTAATACTTAAGAAAATGATGAAAAAAATTAGATGTATTCAACTACTTCTTGATTTACTATTAATATAGCTTGCAAGTATTTACATACCGTGGGTTTCTAGTGTATCTGAAAAAAGAAGATGAAAAAATATTATGTGGCGAGCAGGGGCTAGGTTATCAGAAAGCTATGGAAGTTTTAGTAGCAATCGGCGATATTTTTAATGCTGAGAAATTGATTGAAATTTCAAGTTCACACTTATCTTCTGTTGCTTATGAAAGTTCAGGAGATACGGGAATACGCTTCTTGGAGAAAATGATTGAAAATGGAGCTCATTTTAAAGTTTTGACTACTCTTAATCCTCACTCAATCGAATATGACCGCTGGAAAGAGTTAGCTTTTCCTGAAACATATGTAATGAAACAGTTAAGGAATATTGAAGCCTATAAAAAATTAGGCGCTGTTGGAACTTTTACATGTACACCATTTCTAGTAGGTAATTGTCCAAGATATGGTGAGCATGTTTCATGGGCAGAGTCTTCTGCGCTCTCTTATATTAACACTGTAATTGGGGCTAGAACCAATAGAGAGAGTGCACTTAGTGCTCTCTGTGCTGGCCTTATTGGAAAAACTCCACAATACGGATTTCATCTTGATGAAAACCGGAAAGGCACAGTCTTGGTTAATGTGAAAACTAAGTTAAGGCATGGTTCTGATTACTCTGCTATGGGTTATAACATTGGAAAAAAAGTTGAAAGTAAAATACCTGTCTTTAATAATATTCCTCAAAATGTTAAAAACTCTGACATTAACGCATTATGTGCTGCTCTTGCGGTTTCTGGGTCAGTCCCTATGGCTCACATTATCGGTATAACTCCCGAAGCTTCCACATTAAAGAAAGCTTTTGGAAACGATAATCCTGAAGAAAAAATAACCTTTGATAGAGTAGCATTGGAAGAAACTTACGAAAATCATTACATGAAAGAATCAGGAATTGAAATTGATCTTGCAGTGTTGGGTTGTCCACATTATTGGTACGATCAACTGGCTGAAACTGCAAAATTGTTAAATGGAAAAAAAGTTCACAAAGATGTAGATCTATGGATAAATACTTCATCTTCAATAATGACCGTAGCCAAACGTTCTGGATACATTGATACTATTGAGGCTTCTGGGGCTAAAGTCCTATGTAGTTATTGCCCCGCAGTAGCAAGAAATTTCTTTGGTTGGAAGACTATGGCGACAGATTCTACTAAACAAATATTCTATGGTCATGGAGTTCTTGGTGTAGATGTTCTCTTTGGTACTACAGAACAGGTAATAAATGCTGCTATATCTGGTAAATGGGGTGTGTGAAGATATGATTGTGCTAAAAGGGCGTAAAATATCGAAGGGAAGAGGAGCTGGTGAAGCTTTGGTTACAACTCAACCCATTTCCTTTCTAGCCGGGGTTGACCCAGATCTAGGAGTAATTATTGATAGAACTCATGAATTGAGGGGTCAATGTATAACCGGAAAAGTATTAGTATTTCCAAGAGGTAAAGGGTCGACCGGCGGTACATGGATAATTATGCGATTAGCTGATAATAAAATTGCACCGGCTGCTATAATCAATATCGAAACTGATCTAATAATCGCTATTGGTTCTATCCTTGCAGGAATACCCCTAATTGATAAACTGAATGATGATCCAACTTTAATCATCAAAACTGGAGATTACGTCATAGTTAATGCCGATAAGAGTATAGTTAAGATTTTAAATCAATAAAAATCAATATATTCACTTATATTTTATAGATTCTCTTTCACATTTCTTTTGTAAAAAATTCTATTCATTTTTACTATTAACCACACATCATTGATGCTTTTTATAGAATTATTTTTAGACACTATTAACTAGATTAACCGTAACTTCTAAGGTATGCTTACTTGAAACTCTTTTAGCTGTAAAAACTTTTAGAAAAGAATACAATATTATCTTAATTAATGCGAAATAACTTAAAAAGAAAATTGTTCTAGCTTATTACTTAATAAAAAGGGTGTTTACTCATTAGCTTAATAATCTGAATTAACTTCTCATTTCTCAATATTTCAATCTCTTCTAATGGTTTAGTGCGAATAGCTTCCATCTCATTAACACTCTTTATTACTTTCTGTAATGCAGAATGAGGGATCTCTGTCCAAGTTTCCATTGATTTCCATCTAATTTTATATGACTGATGTAACTTTTCAATGAAGCTTTCAAATCCTCCTCCTGCAACATGAGCCCGTAAGTAGGGTCCAAATATTGGGTCTCTTAATCCTGCGCCCATACAAAACGCTTTATCAACATCATTAGCACTAGCCACTCCATTAGCAACTAAACTAATAGCTTCACGCAACATTGCTGATTGAAGCCTATTTATTATATACCCTGGGACTTCTTTATTTAGAACAATCGGAATTTTACCTAATTGTACCATGAAATCCCGAGTTTTCATTATTGTATTCTTTGACGTCATCTCACCCCCTACTATCTCAACAAGAGGTATAAGATGAATCGGGAGTATCGGATGGGCCATCACACATCTTTCAGGTTTCATCGTCACTTTCTGAATCTCAGTCATTAGTAATCCTGAAGAGCTGCTTGCAAGAACTGTACTTTTCGGGGTAAGCTTATCCATTTCTCTAAATATCTTTTTCTTAATTGGATATTTATCTGGAACAGATTCTGCAACGTAATCTGCTTGATTTACTGCTTCAGCAAGGTTTAAAGTAGTTTTAATTCTTTTAAGTGCTGTCTTAACATTATTATCTCGTAGTAGATCGTTTTTCTTTAAAAAATTTAAGTTCGATTCAATACGTTCGATTGAACTGTCAAGGATATCTTCATTAGTGTCTTGAATAGTGACCTCAATATCCATTGAAGAAAATAAAGTTGCCCAACAACAACCTATTAGCCCTGCACCAACACATCCAACTTTCTTGATTTCCATCTCTATCTAAACCTCTTTTAAAGAATAAAGATCATTTAGTATTATATTTAATAAAGATATATAACTAATAACTAAAAAAACTTTACAAGTAATACTACATTGAGACTTTAAGCTTCATCGATGTTATACTTTAAAAAATACTGCAAAAAATCACAGCCGATGAATACTAAAACTTTTATTTTTTAATGATAGTACACTAACGTTTTCTTCTATATCCTATATTGTTATTTAGAATCCGATTAATTTCTTGTTTAAAAGTTGATTTTTTCACGATAAAGAATTGAAAATTACTCCCCATATACAACTTTAAAAATTTACTTCAAGAACTATCTTTCTTCATTATATACAATATACACTAAAAATAATAGTGATTATTCATCTCTCTATTTTTATAAATAATACTTACCTTTTTATAAATATACGTTCCATCTTATAATTGTGAAAAAAAGATGGCTGAAAAATCATTCAAATATATGGAAAAATTAAGTAATATCCACGCACCTATGGATCCAAAGCGGATACAAGCTCATTACGGTCATTATATACGTCCAAAGATTCCAACTATGGATAAGAAAGTTGTAATTGAGGCAGCAATTCCTGGGTGGCAACCTGTTTGGTGGTGGAGAAATCGTGGGGTAGAAAATTTACCGCCTGGAGCTAATGGTGGGCTTACATGTATTCAAGAACAAGCTGACGCAATAATAGAGTGTGTAAAAGCTGGGGCCTCTGTAATACATACACATCCCAGAGATCCTGCTGATGGTATGAATCGAATACATGCTCCTAAACTTCTTGCTGAAATTATGGATCAAGCCTTCAATGAAGTAGATTTCATTACAGCCCACCACACTTGGGGTTGGGACTTCACGAAGAGTTGGGAGACAGACTATGTATCTTATCCTAAGGAATTACTCAAATTAGGGAAAGGAAATAAATATGTTCAATGTGGCATGGTAATGTCTATGCCGGGGTACAGTCAAGGGCGAGCAATCCATAGTCATCATTCAATAATTGAGGGTGTAAAATTCTTCGAAAAGAACTGTATCAAACCAATGTACTCTGTAGAAGCTTTTGCTTTTGAATCCATAAAGACTACTTTATTTGATACAGGTATTTCAAATTCGAAACCTTATTGGATAGCTTTACAACTCGGAAAACATATAGATCAATTTACACATCAGGATCCATGGTCTTACCGTTTAACCATAAATTGTATGGAAATGGTTAAGAGGAATATGCCTGATGCAGACATTTTTCTAGGTCTTCATCCTGCGGGGCGAAATTGGCTTCCTATGGCTGTTATAGGTCTCTTGTATGGCGCTCAGGTTATCAGGGTTGGTTTAGAGGATCAGTTCTATTTATATCCCCATAAAGATGACATACCTACTAAAGCTTCTGAAAATGTAGAACTTTTAGTAAAAATAATTAAAGATCTGGGAAGAGAAGTAGCAACTGTAAAAGAAGCTAGGGAAATGACTGGTGTCAAACTAATAAAAAAAGACTAACACACAATTTTCTATTTTTTCTACTTTTTTTTTATCGTACGATGATTAATCTCTTTAATTCTAAATTTCAAGTTCATGAGTTCATTAATACCTGGCATCCTTATTTTTACATAATTTTGTAGAGAATTATCCACTTTTTCCTCTAAATCTTCCTTATCCTTTTTGATATACCAAATAATTTTATCTATTCTTATCTCCGAAGATGATTATTTAAGTCTAAAACCAAAATATGGAAATTTATCAGTTTTAATCCTGATACTATGAATTATCGAGAGGTCCAAGTCTAATGAAGAAATTTCAGTGAACTCATCCGTTGAGTGGTCAATCAAAACGATACTATTCATTTACCTCTGTAGAAACAGTTTTAAGATTCTCGATCGAACTTGTAAAATCTGAGTGGTTAATATGGATCTGAAAGTCAATTTGAAGTATAACAATTGTTAGACTTAAGATCAATTAACTGTATTCTTTTCCTATCTATTGAAAAAAAGAGTGTATGATGATAAATTATTTAAAAAAAAGAGATCGTATACATCTCTTAATATGTAAAGTAATTTTTCAACGATTATTCTTTGATCTATTGACTTTTCGTTTCTTACTTTTCTTACTTTCCATATTTTTTTTATGATCCTTGCCCATGAATATCACCAACTGAAGAATTTAAACTTCCAATTCTTTAACAATTCTTACTTATATATGCTTTGGTAAAATATTGAAGTTAATTATGATAAATGCTAATTTTCTTATCAAAAAGCATATTTCAAAAAAGTGCCGTGGAAAAAACTAGTTAAATATTGTTTCGAATATATGTGTATTGGGGATTGATCGATGATTGATTCTTGAGGAAAATAAATTTGAAGCAGTAGATAGTTTCATAAATATCTTAGAGGAATTAAGTAAACCGGATGTAGAGTTAAAGTATAATCTTGAAGTTGATGAGTTTCATGATTCTCTCCTCACGTTTATGGAAAATGATGTTATGATAACTCTTATCGAAATTTATATGGGTGTATTAGCGAGAAAGCGCCACCGTTGTGGCATTCTTGGTTGTTTAGATACTACGTGTGTAGCTAAACACAAAATTCAAGTTGTAACTTTTGGTGTTCCAAGAGTTGAAAATAAATATCATGATGACGCTTACTTTAGACTTGATGATTTATCGAATTTTGGAAAAATTATTGAAGCGACTGTTTTACGATTTTTAAAAACTAAAGAGGTAAATTTAATTGGATGAAATTGATAAAAAATTGTTGGAATTATTACGTGAAGACTCAAGACTTACATATACTAAGATGGCTTTAATCTTAGGAGTATCCGAGGGAACAATGAGAAAGAGAACTCGAAGACTTATCGCTTCAGGAGTAATTGTAAGATTTACAATTGAGACTACTACCGAATGTCCTGAAGCACTTGTTATGATTTCTACTTCCCCAAATTTTTCCACATCTAAAGTAGCGGAGCAAATTATGGGGATTAGTGGGATTATGTCTGTCTCTGAGGTAGCTGGTCAATATGATATATTCGTTATTGTTTCTGGTGTTGATATATCTTCAGTAAACGACTCTATTGATACCATCCGCAGTATAAACGGTATCGAGAATACGTATACATTATTCATTTTACGAAAATGGAGATAATCTCACTTCATTATTCAATTATTCGTAATTATCTTACGATAAGTATTTATAACCATGTTCTACTGTAGATAAAAAACAGAATATTTACTCTAATTCATGAGGCGATAATTGAATGGTTATTATTTTAGACTCAACCCTTAGAGAGGGGGAGCTTCAGCCTGGCGTGTACTTCAATAGTGATAATCGCGTAAAAATCGCAAGAGCTTTAGCAGAAGTTGGAACTCAAAGAATCGAATTTCCCATAATTTATACTTCAAGGGGTGGAAAAATCGAAGATGTAAAAACAGCAATTAATGAAGTTCAAGAATGCTACACCAATGTAACTGCCGTTCTTCACATGAGAGCTTTAAAGGCTGATGTGGAACTTGCAAGAGCTTATGATTCAAAAGGATGCGCTATCTACATGGCTCCAACTGCTATACATAGAAAAAATAAGTTTCATGGAATTGACCAACAGAAAGTTATTGACAACTTCGTTAGTGTGTTAGAACTCATTAAAGATTACGGGTTCTCATATCGCAGGGCTACTGTAGAAGACGCATCCAGATTTGACCTCTCCTCAATCAAGGATGGGGAAGATACTTTAGAATACTTAGGTAAACTTTTAAGATCAATTGAAGATGCTGGTGCAACAATTGTGAGCATACCTGATACTAGTGGAATTCTTCCCCAAAATCGATGTATTCCTTTTATAAACATTGTAAAGAATTTAACAAATTTACCTTTGGCATGCCATTTTCATAATGATTATGGAAATGCTCTCGGTAACGCTCTACAAGTCCTATCTATTCCACGTGTGCAAGAGATCAACGTTAGTATCCTTGGTTTAGGTGCACGAAATGGAATTACCGATCATTATGCATTTGTTGCTAATGCTGAAGACCTTTATCATCTTAATACTGGTGAACGGCGCGATAAACTTCGATGGCTTTATGACACATTCGTTCAAATGACCGGTATACCCATACCAATGATTCATCCTTTATCTTCTCAATGTTTTATGGAGAAAGCTGGTACGCATCAATCCCAGGTTATTAAAAATCCAAGAGGATATATTCCTGTTAGAAAATTTGAACTTGATACTAGTGGAGAAATACATTTCGAAGCTGGACAATACATGAGTAAACAAGTAATTGCTAAACTCTTCGAAGATTATAACGTTACTTCTGAATTAATAGTGAAAGTTACAAACACCATAGCTGCCAGATCAGCTTTACAGAGAAGAGAAGTTTCTCCATGGGCAGTGAAGGAAATAATTGAAGACAATAGTGGCATTAGTATATCTATCGAAAAAATAAATGAAATTATTAAAGGTTCAGATTATGTCTACATTATGTTAACACTCGTACCACAGTTCTCTTCTAATGAGCTTGTCCAAGAAGTTAGCAGATGGAAAGAAGTTGTAAGAATTGACGAAGTGTACGGTAATGTCGATATAATCCTTTTGAGTCGAATAAAAGATTTTGAAGGTGTCAACGTAGTAGAGAAAATAAGAGATAAGTTTAAAAAAATCCTTGTTAAGATTGTTGCATTACCTGTAGAATAAAATGTTTGATCGTTTCAAAAAATGAAAAATAAACATTTATTCTTTTTTTATTCTTAGAAATAAAAATAATAAATCATCAACAAGTCATAAAAACATCGAGATAATATCTTAATAGATCCATGGGGCTCTCAAATTGCGGGTTATTGTAATCACTGGTACTCCCGGAGTTGGTAAGACAACCATTTCAAAAGCATTAGCAACCAAATTAAGAGCATTATATCTTAGTGTCGGTGATCTAGTAAAAACTGAAAATTTAATTTTAGGTGTTGATGTAGAACGACAAACTCTTATTGCAGATTTAAAAAAGTTGAGGGAACGTATAAACAATATTATTTTTTCATCGTCACAAGATGTAATCGTTGATGGTCATTATGCCTCAGATGTAACACAACGTAATTTGGTCTCTTATGCCTTTGTTTTAAGACGTGACCCTGACGACTTGAAGATTAAACTCAAAGAGAAAGGGTTCAAGGAGCTAAAAATTCTTGAGAATGTAACCTCTGAGCTCTTAGATGTCTGTCTAATCGATACTGTTAAAAATTATGGTACTGAGTTGGTTAATGAGATAGATGTATCGTTTATGACTATTGATGGAGTAATTAATGAGATTTTAACAATCTTAAAAGGGAAGAAGACGGTTAAAGTTGGAAATGTTGATTGGCTCAGTAAACTGGAGAAAAATGGTAGATTAGGAAAGCTTCTAAACCAAATCGGTAAGTTATAGAGATCTAATATATAATTATATAATTCTCTCCAATTACATTACTTAATAACTATTTCAATGTAAAACGGAAATCTCTTGATACTGATCGGTTTATCAACCACTTCAATATTATAGTTGTTGACGACAATCTTTTTCATAGATTATATTAACAAAGAGTATTAGAACAAAAATCGGTTTGTTCTAGAAGGCATCGATAATAATTAAATTTATATCCAAACATAAAAATTCCTACAATTTTTTGGATAAAAAACGAGCAAATTAAAAGAAACCGAGCAAAATAATAAAAATAAATTCAAAGTTTTGAAAACTTGAAACAATTGTAAACAAAATTTTATCTAAAAAATGAAAAAGCATTCGATGATTTGAAATTCAAATCTTTTTTTAAATTGGCAATTTCTATCTTAAAAGAGAAATATCACAAGCATTTAAAAGATGAATTATATTTCTTTATTGAAATCCCAGTACAGATTTTCTTTTGCAGGTTTCTTCTCAAGTTTATTTTCCCAACAATTATTACATAGCTTAACTACCCGTGGAAAATCTTTATCTTCATCAATATCATTCAATTTAACAAGTTCTTTTAGAACCCATTCAACGGTCACTCTTACCTTCTCTTTCTTTGTATCCACCTGTTTATTACATAAAGCACATGATATATTCAATTTTTTTCACTCACTTAATATGTTATTTCAGCACTAATTTCTTTACAAAGATATAAATTTTTTAATTAATGAGATTACGCGGAACCTTTTAATCGCATGATTTTTATTCTATCCAGAATTCTCCAGAATTCAACTTCTAATCCGGGGGATAATTTACTTTTTAATTCTTCTACCTTTGGCATTGTAGTAAAAAAGATTTCATAATTCTCTAAATCCATCAATTGAACCGAATTTTCTGTCATTGAAATTATTTGTGCACTTCGCTTTTCAACTATTGGAATAGAAACCTTAGCACTCACTGGGCTTACAATACTTCTCTTCGTGTCATCAAAGATCCCTATAGCTACAATTCTGGCCTTAGCAGAACCATGTTTTCCAGGTTTAGATCGTTCATATTCCACTATTTTACATGGCTCATTTTGGATTATGATATGATAACCTTTTTTTAAACTTCCTACTTCAGCTGGTCTACTCATTTTTATCCCCTAACAATCAAGCCCTTGTTACTATTAAGATTATCAATTAAGCTTTATGTAATCTTTTTTTTAATACTTTGCTTCTTTCATAATTTTCTTAACTGAAATATACGCTGGAGACGTATTAGATAACTCTAATAAAGATTTTCCTAGTAGTCCATAATTTTCAACATTTTTATCATAAACAATCTTTCCTAAGAACTTAAAATTCTTATTTGTTACTCTTGATTTTAACTTCTCAGGAAATCTATAACCTCCAACAACGTAAAAATTTTTAAATTCTATCCCAATTTCCATAGCAATCTTGTATGCTCTTTCAATATGTTCAAAAGATTTTTTGGAGGGATCTATTATATCAAATATATCTTCCACCTCTGAGGTTATTCTTCTATTCAAATGTTCCAATCCAGCTGGAGAATCGATTAAAACATATTTATAGATCTTCCTCATTTTTTTCAATGCTCTTTTTAAAGCAGCATTAGGTAGACAGTAACATCCCTCTATCCATTTTGGTCCAACAGCCATAAAATCAAAAAATTCCCCCTCATATAACCCTTTTTCCCAAATCTTGCCCTCTATTCTCTCCGATGGCGGAATCCCAATCGTAGTACCTCCTTGTTGTAAAAAAGTTTCAAACAATAACTCAGAGATCGTCTTCTTTTTCTCTTTTATAAGATCAATACCAACAATTTCTCCGAGGTTTTGATCCGGATCAATATCCACTAGAAGAAGAGGGAGTTCCTCTATCTCAATGAAATACTTTGTCATAAGAGCAACAAAACTAGTTTTTCCACTACCACCTCTACCCATACAAACTATTGTCTTCATACAATCTTCTTCTTTCATTACGATAAATACCAAAATAATTTTTATTAACGAGATTTGATGAAATCAATGAAATATTTTGTACATTGTTTCTTTCGACAATGATTTATTATTTCATCTACTCTTTTTTCCTAATCTTAATTAAAATCTTTTATATTTTACTTAGATTTTAGCTTTATTTTTATTTATCTTTAATACTTAAAATTTTTACAGCTTCGTTAGCAACTTTTATACATTCTTTTTCTCCTGCACCCGGTTTAAACGTTTTTGTATATCGATTTGCATAAACCGCGCATATAGCCCCTGCTCTCAATTTGAAAATGCTAGATAAAATAAAGAGTGTAGCACATTCCATCTCGAAATTTAGAACATTTGCCCTACGAAGACTTGGAATGAGCTCTTCCATTGTTCTTTCCTTATAACCTTGGAAGGCTGGTCTAGCTTGTCCAGCATAGAAATCTGTAGTTGTGGCAGTGATTCCAACATGATAATTGACCCCTAGATCTTCTGCAGCTTCAATAAGTGCCTGTAATACTTCATAATTGGCAACAGCTGGATATTCTAATCTAATGTAGTCTTGACTTGTTCCGTCTAGGCGAACAGCTGCTGTGGATATTATAAGATCTCCACATTCAATATTTTCCTGAATAGCTCCTGTACTTCCTACTCTTATGAAGTTCTCAACACCTATATTAGCTGCTTCATTAACTACTATTGCCATACTTGAAGGACCAATACCGCTTGAAATAGCGGAAAGTTTAACATTTTTATATTTACCCGTAAAAGATCTAAATTCTCTATGATGCGTTATCTCTTTTGCTTCATCCCAGTAATTTGCGATCTTTTCAACTCTTTTCGGGTCTCCAGGAACAAGTAAATATTTTGAGAGGTCCCCAACTTTACAATTTATGTGGTACTGCCTTTCTTCATTTGCTGGCCATTCCATTGAAGAATCATCCATTTTTTTCACCCTATAATTAATGAATTCATTTAAATTATTATTTTTATATAGAATTATCCCAATTCATTATTAAACTCTAACTACACTCTATTAATTGATGTTACATGAATATGTATCCGATAGGTAAATCTATACAGGAAATTAAGACTCCTGCGTTACTCTTGGACTTGGACAAATTCCATTGGAATATAAAGAAAATGTTCAAGTTCGCAAAACAAGTTGGTGTTAATGTAAGACCTCATGCGAAAACCTTTAAAGCTGCAGCTATCTGCAATAAACTTTTGGAAGCGGGCGCAATAGGGTTAATGACTCAGAAGCTAGGAGAGGCTGAGGCTTTGCTCAATGCTGGGGTTCTTTATGGCAATAAGAATATTCTTATCAGTCAAGAGTTAGCTGATCTGGGAAAAATAGAAAGATTAGTTGGTATGAACGTTGCTATGGGGGAGTCAAAAGTATTAGTTGCGATCGACAATGTAGCCGCTGCTGAGCTTCTATCAAAAGTAGCTCTTAGATGTGGAATTAAACAACATGTCATAATTGAGCTATCACATGGGCGATGTGGAACAATACCTGGTAAACCATCTGTTGACTTGGCGAAGAAGATCGTGAACCTGAAAGGCTTGAAATTCAGGGGTTTATATGGCTACGAAGGTCCGGTGAATAAGAAACTTGCCCTCCAGAGGAATAAGCTCACAGTAGACACGGCTAATATGATTAGGGACGTTGGTATAGATGTAGAAATTGTTAGTGCTGGATCTACGGGAACATACGCGGTGACAGGTACATATTCAGGTATTACAGAGATAGAACCCGGTTCTTTTGTGTTTGGCGTTGGTTCTGAAGGTTCAGGATATGGATTCAAAACGGTGAATGATGTTCACTTTAAGTCTTCGCTTTCAGTTCTCACTCAAATTATTGGCTGTAACTTCTCTAATAGAGTTATTACAGATGCTGGATTGAAGGTGATGTCGTCAGGTTTTGGTTCACCACTTGTAAGAATGAATGGGGAAATAATAGACTGTAATGGTGTTAGTCTCTCTGAAGAACATGGGACTGTTTTATTTAAGGAAAGAAGTGTATTACGGAAGAAGTTAAAGTGGGGTCAAAAGTTAGAATTTATCCCAAGCCACTGTTGCACTTGCATAAGCTTACATGATAATCTATTTGTTATCAAAGATGAGAAATTAGCTGCTGTATGGCCAATCACGACTAGAGGCAAATATTACTAAGTTCTCTGAAATATCATATGCAATAAATTTTCAGTTATCTTACATTGTAATCCTATGCTTGATTCACTTCACAGTGATTATTTCTCAAGATTTTTCCTCTTTTTTTTTTTTTATCTTACTGTTAACTATTCCATATCTTATTTTCGAAAGAGAAAAAGCGCCCTGGCCGGGATTTGAACCCGGGTCGATCGGGCGACAGCCGAACATACTATTCCGGTGAAAAGAGACTAGTTCTCCTTCTTCATGACCGGACTATACTACCAGGGCTTATCGTTAGTAACATTAAACTCATAAATATATCTTGCCTTGTTTAAATATTTTCTAACCTTCTTTTTTAAGAAGTTATGTAGTAAAAAGACTCTAAAATAAGTTGAAATTAATCTCTTTTATTAATTAAATACTCTCGGATAATCTTTACAATTAAATATAACCTCATCTCTTTACTTTTCATATCCCGCGGTAGCTCAGCCTGGTAGAGCTTCCGGCTGTAGACATTTACCCTTATGGTAAGAGTTATTCAGCTACTAGGCGTACAGAAACCGGATTGTCGGGTGTTCAATTCGCCCCCGCGGGACCATAATCCTTTTTAAGCTAGAATTCTAGATAATTTCAAAAAAACTTAAAACTAGTTTAAACACTTTACTACACATAACCTAAGGGGGCCCGTAGCTCAGACAGGAAGAGCATCGGTAAGAGAATGACCGAAGTTATTCTCTTGATGAAGCTTTTATCTTCTGGAAGAAACCCGTTGGTCGTGGGTTCAATTCCCACCGGGCTCGCCATCTAATTCATTTTTTCATCAAATTCGATCGCTTTACATATTTTTAATATACTATATTTTAATAATAACCTTTATTCCATAATATGCGATAATATATGAACGTCAAAATTATTCTCAAACAAAAGGTGAAATTTAAGGATCCTTACCTGATATGCGGTCTTCCTGGAATAGGACATGTCGGGAAAGTAACTATTGACTATCTTATTAAGGACTTAAATGCAGTTTTATTCGGTGAAGTGTATTCACACTTTTTTCCTTCATACGTACTTATTAACAAAGATGGACTTGTTGAATTAATGAAAAACGAGTTGTATTTCTGGAAAGATAAAAAATTTAAACATGATTTAATACTATTCACTGGAAACACTCAGGCAGTTTCACCGGAGGGACAGTTTATAATAGCTGAAGAAGTTTTAAACACTCTCCTTACTTTTGGAGTGAAAAAATTATACTCAATAGCAGCCTATGTTGGTGATAAACCGGTTGAGGTACCTCGGGTTTATGGAGCAGCAACTGATCCTATACTGATTGAAGAGATGAAAACATATGGCGTACTTCAAATGGCGAATGGTAATATAGGCGGTACAAATGGGTTAATTTTTGGATTAGCAAAGACAAAAAAACTTAATGGAATGTGCCTACTTGGTGAAACTCGTGGATACCAAACCCCATCAGGACACACTGTAGTTGATATTAAGGCTGCAAGAGCTGTACTGAATGTTCTTACGCAGATGTTAGATATCCAGGTGGATATGGCTCCTATAGAAAGCCGAGTGGATCAAACCTCTGAGTTCATTACAAAATTGGAAGAAGCTGAAAGTCTAATGCTTAACCAGGTTCAAAATACTACTCCAAAGAATTTTTCGCGATATATCTCTTAATTATTTGGATTTAAAATGTCTAAAACTATCTGGGTAAATCATTTTAGAAACTTCAAACTAAATGAACCAATTGCAATCGTTGGTTCACCGGGTTTAAGATCTATTGGAAAATTGACAATAGATTATTTAGTGAAAAAACTTCAAGCTAAGTTAATTGCTGAATTATACTCTACACATTTCCCTCTTATATTTCATACAAAACCGTCTTATGTTTCACATCCAAGATTACTTGGAGATGCTGGTGTGAGTATAAGAAAAAGTGAACTAGAATTTCCAAGAATTCAGTTTCATTCTTCAACTTTTCCAGATCTTCTTCTTACTAATGGATACCACGCAAATTTTAATGGTCAATATGCCGTTGCTGAAAAAGTTTTAGATCTTTTCGAAGAATATAATGTTAAAAAGATGATTGTATTGGCTGGTCATGGTGGGAAGGGAAATGAAATTTGCTGTGCAGCAACCAACTTGAACCTCATACAAGAGCTAAAAGAAAAATATGGGCTTGAAGTTGAATATCGAGGATCTTTTTATGGATTTTCTGGTTTAGTTTTTGGATTGGCTAAATTAAGAAGCATTGAATCAATATGTCTATTTGGGAAAACTGAATCAACTTCGGGAGAGGCTGAATCCCCAGATGAAAACGCAGTTAGTGTAATATTGAAATATCTTTCTCGCATACTAAAAATTGACTTATTATAGAAGTTATATGCCGTTTTGTCTTACTATAATTGATCGAATTATCTCCTTTTAATTAGAAAAATTCTAATTAACATTCTCAATAATATGAAAAAAAACTATTTTGTTAGAGTTAAATAAAGTCTTATTTTAAGTTGATGCGTCACAATTACTCTTTTGTTTTCTTCTACTAACTATTATTTCATAAAATTGAATATATCGCATTAATGTTCTATAACTTCCTAGTAAATGATTTTAAATTATTTGTATCTTACTAAAACTTGGAACTGGTTAGATTAAAAATGAACTTCACCTGTTCTCTAATAATTACTATTAACAAAAAAAGTGCATTCTAACTATCGTAGCTTGTCACAAATAATTTCTTTCTATATTAATAAACTGACTTACTTAATTTGCGTTAAAATACTGTTAAAAAAAGTTTGATAAATCAATATATGCATTATTTAACTAGATTTTCTGTTAGAAATAAAGCAAACTTTATAAGTTTCTCATTTGCTAAAAGCATTATCCTCATATGATTTGAGGGTGCCTCTATGTCTTGATTAGGACATCCAGTAACCCCGTAACAAACTAATTTTCAATGAGTAATTATTAAAGGGAATGTATGTTTACTTGCCTCAAAAAAAATATAATTTATTTAATCATGTGTTAGTACCTAAACATATTCTTCTAAGCGAAGAAGAAGCCCAAAGCGTTCTTAAACAATACCGAATAAAACCATACCAATTACCTCATATTAAAGCTTCAGATCCAGGGGCACGAGCTATTGATGCAAAAACAGGTAGCATTATCAAAATACTTAGAAATAGTCCCACAGCTGGGAAATCAATAGCTTATCGTTATGTAGTGGATTGATCTAATAAAGAAATTCTCAAGGGAGCATAAAAAAATTTGGTTATCTCTCACTCTGATTTATGGACATTAATGGAATCTTTTTTTGAAGAGAAAGGGTTAGTAAGACAACATTTAGAATCCTATAACAATTTTGTTGAAAATGAACTGCAAAAAATCATTTATGAGGTTGGCGCAATTCAAATATACGCCGCTGATTACCCTTTCAAAGTTAAACTTAAAAAATTAGAAATAGGAAGACCCCGAGTTATCGAAGTCGATGGGTCAGATCATTCAATATTTCCTTCAGAAGCGCGATTTAGAAATCTCACGTATGCTGCGCCATTATATCTGGAGATGAGTATCGTTAAAGATGAACGTGAAGAAAGTTTTGAAGTTGTTCATATTGGTGATCTTCCAATTATGTTAAAATCTAATCTATGTTTACTAAGCAACCTCTCCTCTGAGGAATTAATCTCAGTTGGAGAAGACCCTAAAGATCCAGGAGGATACTTTATTATAAATAGATCTGAGCGAGTGATTATTGGATTAGAAGATTTAGCTCCAAACAGAATCCTTGTAGATATAGATAAAAGTGGAAGTAAGCCTATCTATAATGCTAAAGTATTCTCTAGAACTGTAGGCTTCAGAGCTAGAATAACCTGTAAGATTAAATCAAAGGGAGCCCTAACTGTATCAATTCCAGGTCTTCCTGCTGGAATTCCCCTTGTTATTCTTATGAGAGCTTTAGGAATAGAATCAGATAAAGAAATCGTAGAGATTATATCAACCAATAAAACTGTTCAAAGCTTACTAGAACCCTCTTTTGATGAAGCTTTAGGAATAAATACTATTACTGAAGCTGTTACATATATTGGGAATAGAGCTTCTTATGGACAAATTGAGGAGTACAGACTTAGAAGAGCTTACAGCCTCTTAGATCGGAATTTTCTTCCACACGTGGGAAATACTCCTGAACATCGTCTTGAAAAAGCTTATTTTTTGGGAGAGATGGCTTCAAGGTCAATCGAATTAAAATTAGGATTTAGAGGAGAGGATGATAAAGATCATTATGCAAATAAACGTTTAAAATTAGCTGGGTCCTTGCTCGCAGACCTCTTTCGTCTCGCGTTCAGAAATCTATGTAGAGATGTTAAATATCAATTGGAAAGGATGAGTGCTAGACGGAAAAAAATTACCATAACCGCTGCTGTTCGACATGGTATTATAACCGGTCGAATAAAACATGCCATTGCCACGGGTAACTGGGGTTATGGACGAGTTGGGATAACTCAGCTTCTCGATAGAACTAACTGTATTTCTACTTTGAGTAATTTACGACGTCTACAATCACCTCTGAGCCGTAGTCAACCAAACTTTGAAGCTCGAGATTTACATCCAACACATTGGGGCAGAATATGTCCTAATGAAACACCCGAAGGATCCAATTGTGGACTTGTTAAGAATCTTGCTCTTATGTCTAATATCTCCATTGGCACTAATACAGGGGCGGTAAAAGAGGCACTTCTAACATTAAATGTCGTTCCCACAAAAGAAGTGACTAATGAAATTAGAGCTCATGATATCAAAGTTTATGTTGATGGTGCTTTAATAGGCTACACCAATAGTCCGAACTCTGTTGTTAATAATTTTAAACATATGCGGAGACAGGGTTTAATCAGTTCAGAAGCTAACATCGCTTACTATGCAGGCGAAGATAATGATGTTATTTCTAAAGAAATCATAGTTACTTGTGACTTTGGAAGAGTCAGGCGACCACTTATTGTTGTTGAAAACGGTGAATCTAAACTTAAACAAGAACATATTACTAAATTGAAATCTTCAGAACTGAAATGGTCAAATCTAATCAATGAAGGTATCGTTGAGTACCTTGATGCTGAGGAAGAGGAAAATGCTTTTATTGCTTTGAATCCATCACAAGTTACTCTTAAACATACTCACTCAGAGATAGCTCCCTTCACGATTTTGGGCATTGCAACTTCAATTATACCATATCCTGAATATAATCAATCACCCAGAAATTCATATGAAGCAGCTATGTCTAAACAAGCGCTAGGGATTTACAGTATTAATTTTAAGAATCGTGTTGATACCCAATCTCACCTTCTCCATTATCCCCAAAAACCTCTTGTTAAAACAAAACCAATGGATCTCTTGGGCTACACTGATAAACCTCCTGGTCAAAACTATGTCGTAGCCGTACTTTCTGAAGGATATAATATGGAAGATGCATTAGTATTCAATAAATCATCTATCGACCGTGGATTAGGTCGATCTACATTCTTTAGAATTTATAAAGCTCAAAGTAAACGTTATCTTGGTGGGTTAAGGGATAAATTTGGGATTCCTGAAGCTGAAACGAGAGGTTTTAGAGGTCAACAATATTTTCGTTTCTTAGAGAATGATGGTCTCGTTAGTGTTTCTTCTCAGATTGAAAGAAATGATGTCCTTGTTGGAAGGACAAGTCCACCTCGTTTCTTAGAAGAATTCAGAGACTTTGAAGTTAAGGGACCTACAAGGCGAGATACATCTGTTACTATGAAACACATGGGTGTAGGTATTGTTGACGACGTCTTTCTAATGGTCTCTTCAGAAGGTAGTGAACTAGTAAAAGTCAGAGTTAGAGATCAACGTATACCTGAATTAGGTGACAAATTTGCATCTCGTCATGGACAGAAAGGTGTTATAGGTATGATTGTACCCCAAGAAGATATGCCTTTCACAGTGGATGGTATAGTACCAGACGTTATTATTAATCCCCATACGTTTCCATCTCGTATGACTATAGGTCAATTCATTGAATCTATTGCTGGTAAAACTGCTGCTTTACAAGGTGAGATTGTAGATGGAACACCATTTAGCAGTAAAAAACCTGAAGAGCTAAGGGCCAGTCTTAAAAAACTTGGATTTCACCATAGCGGTACAGAAGTTATGTATAATGGAATAACTGGAGAAAAATTTGAAGCTAAAATCTTCATTGGATTAATATACTATCAAAAGCTTCACCATATGGTCGCAGATAAAATGCATGCAAGGGCTAGAGGTCAAGTACAGATGCTTACGCGACAACCAACAGAAGGAAGATCAAGAGGTGGCGGATTAAGATTTGGAGAGATGGAAAGAGACTGCTTAATTGGACATGGAGCAGCTTTACTCCTAAAAGATCGACTATTAGAGGAGTCAGATAGGAGTATAATCTATATCTGTGAAACATGTGGGTATTTGGCTTATTACAGTTTTAAACAACGTAAATATGTTTGCCAAATTTGTGATGAACGAGGACAGGTTTCTTCAGTTGTTGTATCTTATGCTTTTAAGCTTCTACTTCAAGAATTAATGTCCCTCTGTATTTCACCAAAGTTAATGTTAAGGAGGAAAGCATAAAATGTCTTTAGTTGAAACTGAAAGAACTAAACTTGTCGACGGAATAGCTTTTGGTGTTTTTTCGCCAAGTATTATTAGAAAACTCTCTGTAGCAGAAGTCTTTATGGCTGACACATACGACGAAGATGGTGTAGCAATAACGGCTGGTCTAATGGACGGCCGTTTTGGAACTTTGGAACCAAGACAGAGATGTCTGACATGTGGCAATACTGCATCTATTTGTCCTGGACATTTTGGTCATGTTGAATTAGCTGTTCCGGTTATTCATCCAAGTTTTGCTAAACTAATCCATAAACTTCTTAATATGACCTGTCGAAACTGTGGTAGAATTCCTCTTCCGAATGAAAATCTCGAAGTGTATCGTCTGAAAATTGAAAATGAAATAAAAACCCTCGGTTCACAGTCTACTTTTTCATTTAAAAATATTGGACTAAAGACGAAAAAGAATTTAACTTGTCCGCATTGTGGTGCCCCTAATTATAAAATTAAATTTGCCAAACCTACAGCATATCAGGAAATTTTAGATGACAATAGTGTTAATGTATTAACACCTAATATGATCCGGGAAAGACTTGAACGAATTTTATCTGATGACTTAACCCTTATGGGTCTAGACCCTAAAGCATTTCGCCCCGAATGGGCTGTTCTTCAAGTTCTTCCAGTTCCACCAGTATATGTTCGTCCATCTATAACCCTTGAGTCTGGAATAAGGTCAGAAGATGATCTTACTCATAAATTAGTAGATATCATTAGAATTAACCATAGAGTGAGGGAGAACATCGATGCTGGAGCTCCAGCCTTAATCGTTCAAGATTTATCTGAACTCCTCCAATATCACGTTACAACATACTTTAATAATGAATCCTCCGGTATACCTCCTGCTCGCCACAGATCGGGCAGAGCTCTAAAAACTCTCTCTCAAAGATTGAAAGGAAAAGAAGGAAGATTTCGAAGTAATCTCTCGGGAAAGAGAGTTGATTTTTCTGCTAGAACCGTAATATCTCCAGATCCAAACCTTGACATAAATGAAGTTGGTGTTCCCTTAGCAATTGCCAAACAATTAACAATTCCAAAAAGATTGAATTATTTGAACATTGAAGCAATGAAAAAACTTGTAATAAATGGAATGGAGAAATATCCCGGTGCCTTATATGTTGTTAGACCCGATGGAAAACGTGTCAGATTAGAATTTGTCTCCGAAAGAGAAAAAGTAGCCGAGCTTTTACAACCAGGTTTTATCGTCGAACGGCATTTAATGGATGGCGATATCGTTATCTTCAATAGACAGCCTTCTCTCCATAGAATGTCTATTATGGCACATAAGGTTAAAGTTATGCCATATAAAACGTTTAGACTTCATCTTGCTGTTTGTACACCGTATAATGCTGATTTTGATGGAGATGAAATGAATCTTCATGTTCCCCAAAGAGAAGAAGCGCAAACAGAAGCAGCTCTTCTAATGAAAGTTCAAGACCAAATTCTATCTCCACGATATGGTGGTCCTGTAATAGGCGCTACAAAAGATTTCATCACAGCTTCATACGTCTTAACAAAGAGCACAACCAAGCTCACAAAGGAAGAAACTTACAGAATTCTCATGGCAACGAACTATCAAGGGGTCATTCCTAAACCCATAATCAAAAAACCAGAACCTCTTTGGAGTGGAAAACAAATTTTCAGTCTATTCTTACCTAAAGGCTTCAATTACGTCTTAAAAGCAAGCATATGTCAGAGTTGTCCTCGCTGTAAATTTGCTGATTGTCAAAATGATGCATATGTTATCGTTAAAGATGGAATTTTACTCAGCGGAGTAATTGATGAAAATTCTATTGGAGCAGAAAAATCTGAGAGCATTTACCACAGAATCGTGAAAGATTATGGTACACAAATTTCAAGTGACTTTTTAAATGCTATATGTAAACTTCTCAAAGAATTCCTTACTATGAGGGGCTTTGGATACTCAATTGATGAACTTGATCTATCACCAAAGACACATAGAAAAATAAGCAAGTTAATAACTTTGACAAATAAAAAGGTTCATGAATTAATAGCAAAGTATGACCAAGGAACATTATCAAGGCTTCCTGGGCAAACACTTGAAGAATCACTTGAAATATTCATAATGAATGAACTTTCAAAAGCTAGAGATAAATCTGGAAATATTACAGACGCATTTTTTGGAATGGATAATCACGGTATCATAATGACGAGAACGGGTGCCCGTGGATCTAGTTTAAACATAGGTCAAATGACCGCATGTTTAGGACAGCAATCCGTTAGAGGTAAACGAATCTTTAGAGGATATAAAAATAGAACCCTTGCTCATTTTGAACCAAGAGATCAAACTCCAAGAGCAAGAGGTTTTGTTGTCTCAAGTTATAGAGACGGTCTTGATCCAATCGAATTCTTCTTTCATGCTACTGGTGGAAGAGAAGGACTCGTTGATACCGCTGTTCGTACACAACAGAGTGGTTATATGCAACGAAGATTGATAAATGCTCTAGAATTTCTAAAAGTTGAAGAGGATGGAACTGTCCGTAATTCTAAAGGAGATATTGTTCAATTTAGATACGGTGATGATGGAATAGACCCTGCGAAAAGTGATCATGGCAAGGCAATTAATATTAAAAGACTCATTGACACTCTCAAACTAACAATGTCTAAAGGAAAAACAGTAACAAAGGCCTATATTAAACAAGAATTACTGAAAATAGAAAATGATTTAACTTCTCTATTAATTACAGAACTTAGAACTAGTACATCAAAAGCAAAACTAAACATGAAGGCTTTCAATCAACTGATTCAGATCGTTTTAGCTTCCTATAAAACCTGTCAAGTTGAACCTGGAGAAGCTGTTGGAATTGTAGCAGCACAATCCATTGGTGAACCTGGAACTCAGATGACCCTGAGGACTTTTCATTATGCTGGTATAAAAGAGATGAACGTTACTTTAGGTTTACCTCGCCTTATTGAAATAGTGGATGCTAGAAAAAATCCATCAACTCCGATTATGAACATTTATCTCAATAAGGAATACAGTGCTACAATTGAGAACTCTACAAAGATTGCTGAAAAAATAGTTTATACAAATGCCGATGCAATCTCTTCCGTCATTTACATAGATCCCATAAAAGCATCTATAGTGCTGAAAATAAATAAGAAACGGGTGGAAAATAGAGGTATTACACAAGAAGAACTTGAGAATGCTTTTGTTTACAAAAACTGTGCCGTAACTATAGATGACGATACTGTCATCATAACTCCTGAAGAAATTGCAGATTTAAGTAAACTTTTACCTAAAATTCCTTTAACGCATATTAAAGGGATTCCTGGGGTCCGAAGAGCCCTTGTTACAAAAGAGAAAAGTACATGTCTAATAAATACGGATGGTTCAAATCTATTTAAGGTTCTCAAGGTTCCAGGCGTAGATACAAATAAAACTTCAACAAATAATGTTCATGAAATAGCTAAAACCCTAGGCATAGAAGCTGCACGCAATTCACTTATCAAAGAAGCTAGAGGTGTTCTTGAAGAACAGGGACTGGATGTCGATATTAGACATGTCATGCTGGTCGCCGATATTATGACCGCGAATGGTTCGGTTTTACAAATCGGAAGACATGGTGTAAGTGGTAAAAAATCTAGTGTTATTGCTAGAGCAGCTTTTGAAATAACAGTACCAACTCTGGTCGAAGCAGCTACCAAAGGAACAAAGGATATGTTTAAAGGTGTTACTGAATCTGTGATAGTAGGTCAGAACATTCCTGTCGGAACGGGAACAGTCGAAATTTTTATGGGACTAAAGAAAATCAATAGTGAGGAAATAGAAATAAAAAGCTAGTTTATTAAAGATCCTGTCTGGAGAATAATATTGATGATTGATCTTGATCGAGTTATCAGATTGGCAATTAAATCTAATAAAATCTATTTTGGTTCGAAGCAAACAATCCGCATGGCTAGAAATGGCAGGGCAACAGCTATAATTATTGCTTCCAATAGCCCCAGTAACTTTCGGAGTGACATAGAACATTATTCTAAACTTTCAGAGATTCCCTTATATACCTATAATGGCACTAATTTAGATCTAAGTTTGGCTTGTGGAAAAAAATTTCCTATTTCTGCTTTAGCCATCAGGGAAATTACAGACTCTCGACTCCTCAGAATGTTAACGATACCGACTTCAGAGACAGAATAAATATAAAAGTAATATAAGTCTAATAAATATAATAACTTTCAAAGGAATACGAATTAAAATGGTTCAGAGAATTCGATTAACTGGTAACGAAATGCGATACATTGCTCTTTTCGAAAATTTAACAGGTGAATTGGCGAAGGACTGCATTATTGATGATAAACGCGATAGAATAATCCTTATTATTAAACCTGGAAACGCAGGTCGTGCTATTGGCAGACATGGTTCTCGTATAAAAATGATGCGCGATATGGTAAAGAAAGATGTTGAGATCGTAGAATCTGCTGATGATCCGATTGGATTTATTAAAAATTCCTTTTCTCCAGCACATGTTAAAGAAGTTCGTATCACAGAAAGGCGGGATAATACAAAAGTAGCTGTGGTAACAATCGATCAACGAGATAAAGGGATTGCTATAGGAAAGAATGGGAAAACAGCAGAGAGAACGCGTTTATTAGCAAAGAGATACTTTGGAATAGATAATGTCGTAATAGTTTAACAATAATGTATGAATCTGGATGTTTTCTGTCCCAATTCATATTTTAATGTAATCTATTCTTTTATGGGTACATTACACAAAACCATATTTTTTGAAACGAGGTCCTATGAATTGAATCTCCTAACAATTTAGCTAAATGAAACAATGTTTAGACCAGGGAATGTTACGAATTTGTTCATGATAATATTTTGTCTACAATTTTATCAACCATCTTAGCTATTGCAGGCGCACAGGTCAATCCTGGCGATTCAATACCTATTAGATTTATGAAACCTGGGAAACCAATATTCTCTTCATGTTTTATTATGAAATCTCTAAAAGGTTCATTTGGTCCATTAAGTTTAGGTCTAATTCCTGACATATCTGGTTTCAAGTTTTCCTTTTTTATAAAGGGAAGATAAGCAATGATATTTCTCCAAAATTTATCTAAATTTGATTCAACTTGATAATTGATTTTATCAACATAGTAAGCGTTTGGTCCAAACCTTAATCGTCCCATAATATCTGGAACGGTATGTACTCCAAGCCACCCTTGATATTCCTTCATTGGAGGTGATGGATAAACTAACATTTTTACGGGAGGTTTTCCGATTAAGGAGTAATAATCTCCTTTACACCAATGTATCCGATATTGTTCTTTATCTATATCTATTCCCACCATCTCAGCAACCTTATCTGCATATAGACCCGCTGCATTGATAACAAGTTTAGTTTTTAAAGAAAATAGTTCATTACCACTTCTAGTTTTTATAATATATCCATCTTCACTTCGATCTAGATTAACTACTTCTGTATTACAGACAAGAGGGTTTGTTTTACTATCTTGACACATTTTTCTGTAGAAGAAATCCATTAATCCATGCGCATCGACTATTCCTGTTGAAGGAGAGTGGATAGCAGAAGTCGCATTCACTTGAGGTTCAAAACTGTGTATCTTATCTTTACCAATAATTTTTAAATTTATTATCCCATTCTTGCGTCCCTGTTCCAGAAGCTTTTCAAGTTGTTTCTCTTCTTCTTTTGTTGTTGCCACAATTATCTTTCCGATTTTCTTGTATGCTACATTATTCTCCTTACATATACGATAAACCATAGGGTTTCCATCAATACAAAGTCTTGCCTTTAGCGAATCAGTAGGATAATATAAACCTGCATGTATTACTTCACTATTTCGACTACTGGTACCTTTACCGTAACTTGTTTCTTTCTCTAAAATGTATATTTCACGGTCTTCGCGAGCTATCTCTGAACCGATAGCTAAACCGACTACACCCGCACCTATGATTACGATGTCAACTTTATCCATGTCTAGACCTTTTGAATAAATGATTCAGCTACTTATATTTCTAGGATATAATTCTTTTTTCTGTTTTTAACATTTTAATCAATAACTCTATCTTCTCTTGAACTTGTTTCTAACTTAATAATTTCTAGAAATTTAAAATCTTGAAGATTTAGCATTATATCACATAAATTAATGTTAACAAGTATTACAATTTAATATTGCTATGTATTCCATGAATTTTGAAAATCATGTAGTAGAATAGATAGTTTCTCTCCACAATTAACTATAAGTAATGATGACTCTTTATTTTATCCTGTAGCTTCCTTTATCATTATTTTTTGATAATTTACCCTAATAAATCTTGAAATTATGTTAATCAAATTTATTTACTGAAAACAATACTGTTAAAATAACTCTTTTTTTATATTTCTAACCATTTGATAAATAATGAATACTTGAACTTTCCCACTAAATGCAAAAGCAATATATACCACTAGGTTAAAGAAAAGGTACTCGATTTAAAATTGAAAGAGGGTTTATAATGTCTCCTAAAGGTCTATATAGTGCTCGAGGTCTCATAAAGAAACGAAAACATTTCCGATGGAAAGATAGATATTACCGGCGAAGGACTTTAAGATTAGATATTAAGTCAGATCCGCTAGAAGGTGCTCCAATGGGTCGCGGGATAGTTCTAGAGAAAGTTGGAATTGAAAGCAAGCAACCCAATAGTGCTATACGAAAGTGTGTACGTACTCAGCTTATTAAAAATGGTCGACAGGTTACAGCTTTTCTTCCAGGAGATGGAGCTCTTAATTATATTGATGAACATGATGAAGTTATGATCTGTGGAATTGGCGGAAGTAGAGGTCGTTCTATGGGCGACATCCCTGGTGTTAGATATCTTGTAATCGGTGTAAACGGAGTTTCCCTAAAATCTTTAATCCTCGGAAAAATCGAAAAACCTATCCGATAATCCATTCTTTTCTATTAAAGAATCATTTATTTCCTAACGTGATGATAACGCGATTCTTTCCATTTCATCTTTCTTTCCAATAGCATAGCTTCGGCTATCCCTCGCAGCAGCAGTAATCAGTTCGTCTGCTAAACATTCTTCAACTGTTTTTCGGTTCCCAAATGCTGCTTTTCTTGCACCATCAGCTAGAAATCTCAGGGCGAGATCAACTCTTCTTTGGGGTGATATATCAACCGCTTTATGATAACTGATACCTCCATAACTAATACGTGTCGTGTCTTCACAAGGGGCAGCGTTTTCTATCGCCCGAGTTAAAATTTCTATTGGGTTCTGACTTGTCTTTAATTGAATAATTTCAAAAGCTAATTTAATTATGTTTATCGCTTTAACCTTTTTTCCACCGCGTTTACCAGGACGCATTAGATTGTTTACTAATCTTTCAACGATATTGACTTTAGATTTGATAAATCGTTTATGTTCATGTCTCCCTCCGCTATGTGGAAGAATAACAGGTTTAAGGGCGATATACTTCTTTAAACCTGGGTCTTGAATCTCTGTGTTATCGAAACTCCATTTATTGAAGAGTTTGATTTTTATTTCTGTCTTTATTTTTTCACTTTTTTGAACCAAGAAGTACACCAATTCCAAAGTAACTTGTCGGATTGCATCTTACAATATAAACTTTACCCATACTTTCTATGGTACACGCATATATATGCTCAATAATGTTCTTATAATTTATATAAATTTAATGTCTACGAACAAAAATCTTTAATATAAGTGATTCACCTAGCCATTATCCTAATTAGTATAACTTAAAATATATTGTCAAGAAAGAATGGATGCGATGAAAAATGGGTAGTTCAAAACCACACTTGAACCTGGTTATAATAGGCCACGTAGACCATGGTAAAAGTACATGTATGGGTCACTTACTCTTCCTGAAAGGTGCTATAGGTGACCGTGCAATAAGAGAGCACGAAGCTGAAGCTAAAAGAATCGGTGTGAGAGCCGATGAAGTCAAATATGCTTGGGTACTTGATAAACTTAAAGAAGAGCGGGAAAGAGGTATTACGATTGATCTTGCTTTTTGGAAGTTTGAAACAAATAAATATGTCTTTACAGTCATTGATGCTCCTGGACATCGAGACTTTGTCAAAAATATGATAACGGGTACAAGTCAAGCTGACGCCGCTCTTCTTATCGTATCAGCGAAGAAGGGTGGTTATGAAGCAGGAACCGGACCTGGAGGTCAAACAAGAGAACATATTTTTCTTGCCTATACCTTAGGCGTTTCCCAATTACTTGTCGGTATCTCAAAAATGGATGATTCCACCGTCAAGTGGAGCCAAGAAAGGTTTGAAGAAGTAAAAGACGGAGTTTCTGATCTAGTAAAAATAACAGGTTACGACCCGGCTAAGATTTCCTTTATTCCAATTTCAGGTCTTAAAGGTGATAATCTAGTAGAACCAAGCAAAAATATGGCTTGGTATAAAGGATTGACAATTGAACAAGCTATCAATAATTTTATTGTTAAACCGAAACCCACCAATAAATCATTAAGGGTTCCAATTCAGGATACATATACAATTACGGGTATTGGAACAGTTCCTGTAGGAAGAGTTGAAACAGGAATCTTAAAAGTTGGAGATAAAGTTATATTTATGCCCCATGGAGCTAAAGGAGAAGTGCGAACAATAGAGACGCATCATGTAGAAATTCCAGAAGCAGGCCCCGGAGATAACATAGGGTTCAGTGTTAAAGGTGTTGCTAAAGGCGATGTTCACAGAGGTGATGTTCTCGGACATTTGAATGATCCTCCCTCAGTAGTTAAGGAGTTTATTGGCCAAATAATTGTTATACATCATCCAACGGCAATAGCCGCTGGATATACACCCGTTCTCCATACCCATACAGCAACTATGGCAACGACTTTTTCTGAATTGCTTCAGAAACTTGATCCAAGAACTGGGCAGGTTATCGAAGAGAAACCTTCATTTTTAAAGACAGGAGATGGCGCTTTAGTAAAGTTTCGACCACTCCGACCAATCGTAATTGAAGCATACTCCGATCTTCCACAACTCGGTCGATTTGCTATTAGAGATATGGGTACAACTGTTGCAGCTGGTGTTGTAAGAAAAATCACGGAAAAAGTATAACTAAAATGATCTAACTTTACAATTTATCGTATTTCTTCTTTAATATTGAGATTATAAATTACTGAAACAGAAAATGAATATGTAGGCGAAGTTTATATGGTACAAAAGGCACGAATTCACCTCAAAAGTACGGATATATCTCGTTTAGAGGGAATATGTTCTGAAATAAAAAACATAGCTGATAAAATAGGTGTTAAATTAGCTGGACCTATTCCTTTACCAACAAAACGATTAGTTGTTCCTACTAGAAAATCTCCTTGTGGTCAGGGTAACCCTTCTTGGGACCACCATGAGCTGCGTCTTCATAAAAGACTAATCGATATTGATGCTCATGAACGCGTGATGAGACAAATCATGAGAATTAGGATCCCTGATAATGTCTATATAGAGATAACATTATTTTAAAAACTTAAATTCTTTCTATTATTACCTTTTTTTAGATATAGGTATTCCATCGCTGTAAGCACAGGGGATTTCATATTTCCTTACACATGCTAGGCATCGAATAGGATTGCAGAGTTCTGTACTCAAATATTTTTCTCCACCATCAGGAGCAATCATTACTATAACGCCTTCCTCAATTTCACTAGCTTTCTGACATGCTGCATGGAATATGGCTCCTGAGCTGGGTCCTACAAAAATGCCTTCAGTAAGGGCGATAAGTCTTGCAGTTTCTTCTGCATCCTTTGGAGATACTTCACAAATTTCATCTACAAGTTCTTGATTCCAGATTTTTGGAACATACTGTGTTTGCAGATTCTTTAAACCTTGTATTGATGTATTTGGTTTCGGCTGGACACCAATTATCTTAATTTCAGAATTATACTCTTTAAGCTTCTTTGAAACGCCTACCAATGTACCTGTTGTTCCAATACCTGCCACAAAATGGGTAACTGTACCCTTTGTATCTCTCCATATTTCTTCTCCTGTAGTTTCATAATGAGCTAGAACATTAGCTTGGTTAGCAAATTGGTTTGGCATAAAATATTTATCAGGATTCTTCTGGACAATTTCGTGCGCTAAATCTTCTGCACTGTCCATTCCTTTAGATCCTTCACTTAGTATGATCTTCGCGCCTAGGACAAAAAGGATTTGTCGTCTTTCCAAAGACATATTCTCAGGCATAACAAGGGTTAACTTATACCCCTTTGCGCGACAGACTAAACCAAGACCAATTCCAGTATTTCCACTAGTTGGTTCTATGACTATCTTATCTTTTGTGAGTTCCCCGGTTTCTTCGGCTTTTTCAATCATATACTTTGCTATCCGATCCTTAATTGATCCTCCAGGATTAAATTTTTCAAGTTTTAGATACATTTTTAATTTAGGATTTGGATTTAATGAATTCACTTCAACCATTGGTGTATTTCCAATGAGATCGACAATATTCTTCACAATCATATAATTTCTTCTCCAATTATTGCGATATACTTCTACTTTTTGAAGGATCTATTCATTCATCATATGTACTTGTAGCTTTCACGTTATTTACATACCTCTTACTAAAAATTTGACGTTTTACTTAGACAATATGTTGATACAAGAACAATTTCTTAATATTATCCGTAGCATCCTACATCCGAATAAACTGTATAAACATACAAATAAAAAAGTAATTACTTGGTTATTGAGATAATGATTGAAGCCCTCTTTCTTAATAAAATTGCAGACTCAGAAATGGGAATCGGTGGGATACTTTTGGTTCTCCGTGGAAGAACAAGTGACCATTTCATCGCCAGTTCAATGTGGGTTATGTTTCTTGTGTGATACTCCTCATTTTATTTCTCAACCTTTTCTCAGAAGCCTTAGACTTAACTTTCTATTTTAATGTCTCTCTAGCCTTCGCCGTTAGATCAATTACTATGACAATCTTAGCTACAGTCTTGCAACATCTCGAGCTGGGGAAAAAGGAAGACTGTATTATCAAGTCAAAACAATTACAATCCGGATTACTAATACTAATCGGAATCACAGTAGACAACATACCTGAAGGCGTGCGTTCATTAGCACCTGGTTATTTACTTCAACCGCAGCTTGGACTACTAATAGCCATGGCAATTTTCTTTCATAATATACCTGAATGTATAGCAACCACAATTCTCTTGATTTCTGCGGGGGATAAAGAAAAGAGAAGTAATTCTAACAAAAGTTATTTCAGGTTTAGCAAAACCGTTTGGAGTACTTCTGGGCGGGGTCTTACTTGTTAACCCATCGGATGAGCCGATTGGTTTTGCGCTTGCCTTCACAACCTGGCGTAATGACATATATTACATCTACCAAGCTCAAACCAATTACGCATAAATATGGCCATAAATATGTCGTATCTATGCGCCTTCTTCTGGAAATGATATTGGTGATGATTCTTAACAACTTTTTAAGACCATGAGTTTGATTTACCCCGTTTGAATTTCATTCAAAAAAATAAAATAAATACCAAATAGAAAAATATTAACCTTAAACTTAAAATAGGATTAGGAGAGGAAGCTGAAAAATGACTTTGACTGAAGATCTAAAACAAAAAGCAAGACAAGCCGCCTTCGTATCAATTGGCATTTCTAAACCGAATACACTTCATGGTTTACCTCATGGATGGATAGGCACAGTTTGTAACTTGCGATCATCGGAAGAGGAATTGCCGACGGTGAAATCACTCATTTTGATGAGTTACTATGCATGGGATGAATCCTTCAATTTGGCGGTGGATTCAACTTATCTTCATGGTCGCAACATGTATACTCCAAAAGTACCATTGGAACGCTACCAATTGTACTATGAAGTTTTGAAAAAAAAGCATGGGTGCTTATTGACGATCTTACCAAGAAAGGTTATGAATCCATCTTTTCGTTTACAATCCCACTTAAAACAGCTGCGGTGAGGAGTGGTCTTGGTTGTCAAGAAAAAAATACACTCCTAATTACCCCTAATTATGGACCACGAATAAGATTAATCTTCGTGTTGACAACAGCTGAACTTGACATAGATGAACCGTATAAGGATGATTTATGTGGAAACTGTGAAAAATGCATAATTGCTTGTCCCACTAAAGCTTTGGAACCATATAACATAAAGATCAATCGTTGTCTGACGTACGCTGCAGAAGATCCAAATGCCCTAAACATCCCAGACGATGTAAGGCAAATTGAAAAGAGACTCATTAAAAAACCTACTTTGCATAGCTATATAGAATGTACAACCTGCATTGAGGCTTGTCCTATTGGGAAACCTCTTAGAACTGAGAAAATTATGTCACTAAAGACTTAATCTAAAATAGTGACATTTTATGGATAAGTAATGTCATGTTTTTATTCCTCGCTGAAATCAAGTCTCCTGCGATGATGGTGGGATCAACTTGAGTTTTCGTCTTCGTTACAATTACAACTATCCCATTAACTTCTTTAAGAGCTGTCTCGAAGCAGTTGATTCATTAACACCTAATCATTTTATCAATTAAAATAAATTGAATAGTATGTAATTTTTAAAAAGGTGCACATTACTTATACTATTTTTGTGAAATAGATATGAAACAAAATCAAATCCATTTTTTTGTAGAATGTACTATATCTGAAGGAAATCTTGATAACTTTAAAGACATAGCTAGAAAGATTAGTAATTTAATTCAAGACAATGAACCTGACACAAAAACATATCAATGGTATTTAAACCGTGAAGGTACCAAATGTATCATACATGAAGTATATCCAGATTCCGAAGTCATGCTTGCTCATGGTCGAGTAAAAGACTTCAGAAAAATGCTTTCTCAAATGGTAAAAATCGCTCCGATCACAAGTTTTAGTGTGTTAGGTGATCTTACAGAAGAAGCAAAAAAAGTTATGACGGGTTCATCCGGGGATAATATATATTCTTCATTTACAGGATTCACAAGATAAACTTGTATCCCCTTCCAATGATCAATCTGAAATTAAGCCTTTCCAAAACCAGAAGAAAATTCTATCTTTAATCTTTATTATTTTTTATTAAACTCTTTCTTGTTAATGTTCACTTTCAAACTTTTGAAGTATACAGGTGATTTACTAGAAGAGCCCGTTAATGTAAATGAGCTGTTAAAATGAATTTTGAAGCTAGTCTCTTTAGTTGAGCCTACATATGTTATGAATAACTCTCCTGGCTTACCTACTTTGCTCTCATCATGAACTAATTTAATGTGTCTATCTCTCATGGTAAACCAAGATTCGATTTCTCTTCTCATAACAGATTCTATCGAGTCGAATGGTAATCCTTTATATTCAAGTTTAAACTTCACCGTTAAGGCTTTCCTACACTCTTTGGTAAGAGCAAAGATATACACAAACTTTTTCTCTACACGCTCAGAACCTTTCAACTTATCTGTCAAAGAGAATCATCAACATCATAGTCATATCGTGCAACCTAGAAATACTTTTCTTTTAGTTCGTTGGATAAAATTTTTTTCAATTTTTTTAAATAAAAAATGAAATCAATTACCCGACAAAAGTTAAGTGGAATTAATTCTCTCCAAATAATCTTTATGAACTTACACACTCTTAAAAGAGCCTTAGTCTTCAAAAAAACCCAGAAATCTCACCCTGATTTTAAACAAAAAGAGGCATGTTATGATTGTTAAGTTCGGTTCAATATTTTACTTTAGGGTTGAATGCTTCAAAGATTCCGTTGGGGTTTCCTTGCCCGCGCCAAACATGTAGCTCGTAGTGCCAGGGTTGTCCTTCATCATGCGCTTCCATAGGTCCATCCATAGTAGTTCCTTCGAACAGTATTAGCTGGGGAATTAGGCTTTGTCCAGTCCTCGGGCATGTCGTGATTAAATCAAGGTCCAGTATAGGTACCATCTGTTCCAATCTCCAACAAGAAGTATTCAACCCCTACCCGTCTTACCAGTTTTCGGTTTCGACGTACAATAATATTTCTGGAGTTCATTCGTCTACATTTAAATCGCTTATTTATGCGAAGTTTACGTAGTGAATACACATATTCCTAATCCTGAGAGTGGCACACACTCTTCTGTAGATACATACCCATCAGCTAGTACATTCGATACATCATGGTATTTAGTGGTAGCTTACCATGTTTTTGCTAGCAGTTTTGCTGTTATAGAATTTATTGAATTTGGAGTTGTGGACGCTAAAGAAATTGCATATAAGCTCAAGATTAGCGAAAATATGGTCAGTATACTTCTAGTTTTCTTCATTTTTTCTCTCGTTTTTTATATACTTTGCTCGTTCTTTACTAACATAAACTGGTGAAATACAACTACAAACATAATCCCGCATACTACTTATGGGTCGTAAACACGTAGCGCAGAAAGTTTTCGTTAAATCTAGAGGTGCTTCATAATTCTGTTTACGTTTTAAGCATGAATGACGTCTACCATTTTCATTTCTTGGTTCCCAACGTCCACCTATAAATTTCCAGTTAATGTTCGCCGAACAATATTTACATGTACCCATCTCTTGTATCAACCATAAAATGTCAGTGAGAAATAATTTTATTTTATAAACTTTTAATATATATTGCTCGTGAAGTGTGGTTACTATCACATATATTGCTTACTAAAAAATTTACACTATTTTTTTCTGTGACACTCTACACTTCCAAGAAAGGATTAGTTTGTCTCTCTTCATGATGGATCGCTTCTGTGGTATCCTACACGTCTTGGTTTATATCATTCCACTATTTGGTTCTAGAAAGAACTTTTTGAGGTTTCAATGTTAAAACTAATTAAAGGCGTTCTACTCACTCCTAAATTAATATATTATCTATAAATCATCCAAAGGAATTTCTTTTAATGTTATTATACATTCTGTCTTTAGGAGTTCTAACATCCACTTGGACATTTTAATTATCTTTTCCCTTTTTTCATAGGATTATTTCAGTTTTTCAGATGTGTATTTAATGTATTGTTTTTCTAAAAACTTAAATGTAAAGTTACGTTTAAACTCGAGTATAAAAAGTATAGGAGTGTAACGACTGTTAATTCAATATAATATCTTTAATATCAAACGTTTATATAGAAATAACATTAGTTTAAAAAACTTAAAAATTTTTTAATGTTCCTATATTTTATCTACAATTTCTTTGATAAAAAAGGAATATTTTGCAAAATATATTTAGCCGGGATTGCTGAGTGGTTTAAAGCGCAGGCCTTGAGTAATAGAAAGAGAGTCTGTGACTCCTTGAGTCTCGGGGGTTCGAATCCCTCTCCCGGCGCCATCATAATTCATCGAATTGGACATGTTTTAGTTAAAAATTCGATGTAACTATCCTCAGTCATTATGATTCAGTTTATAAATATCTTGTGATGGATTCACTGCTAAAGGAAACCTCCGAGAATACGTACTGGATTATTAAGCTACTCTCTGGATGATGTTTTTGATACTACCTCGAAGACCACAGTGCATATTCTTTTATGTTCTTTAATAATAGTCGTTTCACCGATCTATAAAAAGAGCCATGAGAAATATCTTGATTTCATAACTGAGTTACCTGAAATATCTCTTCAGAAGATGCTTGTAGCTGCGGGAATTGTGCAGTGTAGTGTTGTCCTCTGACATTTTCTTTAATATCAAATTCGAAATATTCTATAGGGATTTTGAGAAATCTTCGTAGAAGTGATAGTCTTGAATGTAGTTTGTTGTCTAATCACTAAGGGTTTAACAATTTTGAACATTTACAAAGAAATCGATTACTATGACATTTAAACAGTCTACTATTTCAAGAATGAGCTTATGGATGGATACCCAGAAGTTTCAAAACCATGTAAAAGATTCGATTATAGAGAAAATAATTTCTCTATTTACATTCTTGACATAGTCTATTAGTTGAATTTATTTCTTGAATGAAAAGTTTCCTACACACTTTTCCTTTTTGAAGGTTTGAACATAAGAAAACTCCTAGTTTTTTCTCTTCATCTGTCTTAGGATAGGTTGTCCAATAGACCTCCTTTATCATTCCTGTAGGACTTATCTTTCTAATTGCGGTTGAGGCATCACTTTCCAATTCCCACCCATATCTTGTAGCTAATCGAAGATCACGATCATTAAATATCTCTTTGCCAACTTGAGTTATAAGAAAATTCTTAAACCAGTTTATGTCAGGATCTATGCTAAAGTAAATGACTTTAGATACATATCCATCTGGGCAGACATAAGCTCCAACCATATTATTCGCGTTATATCTCAATTCGTCTAAAGTTGTTAGTTTGTTACAGTGTCTTCGACATTTTCCCTTAAAATTTAAATATTTATTCACAAAATCTTTCAACGATTTATGATTCATAAAGCGATGTTCTCGTAGAAGGTTCTTATAGTAACTACTTGAAAATAGTGCTTCCCAAGAAGTTTTTGTCACTGAAACTGCTTCTGAAAAGCCAGTGAGTAGGTGGATAACTTGTCCATTTGCATATTCAACGAAGACTTGGGGAATCAGATAATCTTCCGACCAATCTCCGTACTCTTTAACAAGTTTATCTGCTACGATTTCTTGTTCAGAAATTTCTATATTCAAAACACGAAGTGGTACTTCAAAGTCTTTAGCTATTTTTTCTGCATTACTTAATGAGAAAGGAACACAATGCGGACAATAATTGGCAAGAACAATACTAACTTGATTAATCATCGTTTATTAAATCACCTATCAGTTAATAATATTTTTTACTTTAATTTTAAACACTCACACATCTCATGTAATTTATATGAGATTTTTAGTTAAAAAAAACATTGAGGTTTAGATATTGAGTTCTATAGGTACAATTGGAGTTACCAACGAAAAATATATTTATTTAACAACGATAGGTCGGGTGACTGGAAATTTACACACAGTCGAGTTGTGGTTTGCAATTGTCCAAGGAAAAATCTATCTTAGTCACGAAGGGTTATATACAGACTGGATGCGGAACATTATTAAAGATGATCATATCGCGTGTAGAATTAGAGATTTTCAATTTAAAGGCAAAGCGTGTATTTTCAAGAAAGGTAAAATGTTTGAAGTAGGAAAACATGCCCTCTACTTAAAATACTATGGTAAGGCGAGTGAGGACATTATCTCCGATTGGTTCTCAGAATCGACTATAATCAAGATTTACATAATTTAAAATGAGCTCTCATCCGAGGATGTGAATTTATTTCACTGAATAATTTCTTTATTTAAAAAATATTGGAGATTATTAGTGCGTTTTTTCTCTTTTTTATTAAAAACAGTAAAGAGTATCTCAGATTTTCTAATTAAATCTGTTTTTTTAGATGAATAGTCTCCCATTTTACATTTTTTTCTTCAATTGCTCTCTTTATCTTTCTTTGCAAATATGTTAGTGAAGCTTTTTTCCCAGTTTTAATTTCTACAAAAACAACTGTGATTGATTTTCCTTTTTTTGTATCTTTCAATTTAGTATAGCCATCGAAAATTACGTAATCAATTGGGGAACCTATGAATCTTGCATCTGAGGGATTATACTTAAATTGTTTAGTAAAAGGAACAATTTGTTCACCTATTTTCCCTTTTATTACTGCTCTGCTTTTATTCAGAATTTCTTTTCTTAACTTTTCTTTTAGTTCTATAAATTTCTTTTCTGCTCTAATATCCATTTCTTTAATGATAAGATTTCTTTCTTTTTTTAAATAGAGAATATAAAGAAGTAATAGCGCAATACTAATGATAAATAATATGATTACCATTTCAAACATTTATCTTTCCTTCTTCGAATAATCATAAAAAATGAAATCATGTACATTCAGGTCAGAATTATCATATATTTCTCGGGTTCTTGAAGAATGTTTGTTCTTTCTGAGACATATATGGAATTCCATCACTTTTATAGAATAATTTATTGATTTTTCAGATTTTTAGTTAAATCATGAATCTATTCAATTGGTATGAATATTGAAAAAAATTGAGTTGATTATTTTAATATACCTGTGATTATCCACTAATGCTGAACGGTAAATTTTAATATCTTGCTATAATCACTCTGTTTATTCAAATTGTTACCTTTTACTCTCTTCTTTAATTACTCTCAATATTTAGATCAGTTTATTGTATCCACGAATTCTTTTCCCTATTAAGCCAAGAGTAATTATGCTCATACTAAGGCTAATTCCGAGGATGATTTTAATTTGAAATGATACATTACTTAAAGATAAAAAGAATACTCCAAAACCTAAGATGAATCCTGTAAAAAATCTGAGTTTATTATTACTTTTTCTTAACTTCCAGGTTTGAGTGATCCAATCTAATGCTAATGGTATACTGAAAAGAGTGCAAAGGATCAGCTGAGGTGTATTGTCTAAACTAGAAAGAAAGTTGAGACTTGAGATAGTATAAAACGTCGATATGGTGTAGAAACCTACAATATATCCCGTACAACGAGCACATAAACGTATCTTATTGTTCAAAACTCTTAAAGTTATCCAGTGTCTATGTGCTAAGAGTCTCCATAAGTTGTTTGTTTTCAGGCTGTACTCAGCTACTTATTAGTTTTTGTCCACAATATGGACATAACGTGAATTCGGGTAACACTGCTTTTCCGCATGATGGACACGTATTTCCTATCGGAACCCTCGGAATTTTAAGTGGAGATCTAGCTTTGAATTCCACTATTTGGTTCTTAGCCGCTGAACTATATGAAGCTTTCACAGTTGTGCCTCCTTCTTCAACTTCAGTTAACTCAAAATAAGTCGCACCCAGAATAGGATCCCCTATTGTAATAAGTCTTGGAGCAATAGATTCCTTTACTACGAATCTTGGTCCTTTTTTCTTGCCTCCTGTCAATTTCGAAACAAATGATTTTGGCTTTGCATCTTCTTCTACAGCTTTTTCTCTCCAACTATCTACCTCTTTATTGATAGTTTCATACGCTTCATCTATGTTTTGAGTTGTATACCATGTATCACTCTCTCCAGTATGTGGCCGAGAAGATTGACCCCCTCCACTCCTTGAGATGAGCGGAATTGCAATTGCACAACAGATAATCGGAAGAAGAGTGGAAATAATGTCAAAACCTTCGCTTGGAGCGTCACCAAAAAATGGAAAAATCAATTAAAATCACCTTTTATTAATTTCAATTAATTATTTATTTAGGTATATAAAGATAATCTACTCTAAAACTTAATAATGCTGTAGGACTTGATTTTTTTTTTCGTTATTATTAGGTAATTACTTCTAATGCTTTGTAAAATTTTTTATATGCATATTTAAATTCAGGATCTTTTGAAATTGATACTTTTGCTTTCTTAAAATTTAAACAAAATTGTTCTTTGTTTCCATTTTTAATTGATAAGGCACTTTCTTTTATTTCTTCAAGTAAAATTTTTAAAATTTCTGGAAAAACCTGATTCTGTTTCTGGATCTCATAGTAAAGATCAGGATTTTCACTTAGGACACTCTCTGAGATTAGGAGTTGAAGGCTAAATGTTGTTCCTTGAAATTTCTTTAACTCTTTAATATCAAATTTTGATATTGTCTTTGCAAATACGATGTTAAGAAAATGTGGTAGTGCAAGGGTTAGGGCTATCATTTTATCATGTTCTTTTGCACTTTTAATTATGTGGATTGAAGCCCCTTTAAATAATTCTGAGACTTCTTTGAGCAGTTCAGAACTTTTATTTACAGGAATAATTAGCACTTTTTTTCCGTCAATTGTTTTTGCACCTGGACCAAACAGTGGGTGAATGCTTAATGTTCTAATCCCTAAAGCTTCAGCTTCTTCTAATGCTTCAATTATTTTACCTTTTACGGAAGCAATGTCAAATAAGATGGATCCTGCTTTCATACTCTTTGAGATTTTATGTATAATCTCAGCTGTTACTTCAATTGGTGTAGCTATTAATACAATATCTGCTATTTGGCTTGCTTTGTGCCAATTTGTTTCATATTCTACTTTTATATCCTTTGCAATTGATTCACCTTTTTTAGGTGACCGACTGGAAATGATTACATTATATCCTTTATTTTGAAAGAATTTTGCAAACCATTTTCCCATTCGCCCTGTACCGCCAATAATTGTTATCTTTTTGGCCATCTTTCAATCTCCTTGCCAATTCTTTTGATTCCCTCTCTTATCTGATCTTTATTTTTTCCTAAGGAAATTCTGAAATGTTCCGAATATTCTCCGAAGGCGTCTCCTGGTGTTATCGATACTCTCTTTCTCTCCAGAAGTTTATCAGCGAAATCTCTTGATTTGAAGCCTTCGATATTTGCTTTAGGGAAAATGTACATACCTCCTTCAGGTTCGATACAGCTGAATGGTAGACCTTTTATTTCTTCGCATGCAATTTGTACACGTTCTTGCATCTTTTTAGCATAATCTTGAAATCCTTTTTGTTCCATAGTCAATGCTTTATAGGCAGCTTTCTGAATAAACTCTGGAACACAGGTAACAGAGATCTGGATAATTTTTTGCATTCTTGAAATTGTTTCAGTATCAGAAACAGCATATCCAACACGCCATCCTGTCATACCAAATTTTTTGGAAAAACTGTTCACATATATAAAATTGGAATTTGCAAGTTGAAGTATACTCTTATGTGGTTTGAAGGAGTAAGCTTGGTAGACTTCATCAGATACAACGTATACATTCTTTTCTTCAGCAAGTTGCACAATTTCTGCCAGATCCTTCTGGGGAATGATCTTTCCAGTCGGATTATTGGGGCTGCAAAGAATAAGAAGTTTAGGGTTCACTTGAAATGCATCATGAATTTTCTGAAGGTTAATTCTCCATTTTTCTTTAAAAGTTGTATGAATCGTATTCACTCTACCATTAATTAGTTTAGTACAATTTTCATAGACTGGCCAAGTAGGTTGTGGTATGATAACTCGGTCTCCAAATGATACTTTGGCGAAAATTGCTGCAAATATCGCAAACTTTCCTCCAGGGGTTATTAAAACTTGATCTTTTACAATATCTGCATCGTATTTCTGGTTCAGATCATTAGCGATTGCTTCTCTTAACACTTCTAAACCTTTAGAGGAAGAGTATCCAATTACTTCTCTTCCATACAAGTTATCTTTTAAAGCATCTTTTATTTGAATCGGAGAAGCAAGGTCTGGTTCTCCTACATCTAATCTAATCACTTTTTCTCCTTTAGCTTCTAATTCTTTAACTTTTTCGAGTATATCATAAAGAAAGTCTGCTCTGTTCTTAGATGTTCCTTCTTGAGTTTTAACGGATTCTGCTATGAGTAAATTTATTAACGTTTTTGAAAAGTTTTCATTTAATCCAATTGCTTTAGCTTGATTTAAGGCATTATCGATTACCATTGCTTCTACATTTAAATTGGTTATATGGAGCTGATGTTTCTTCTTTATCTCTCCAATTTTCTTTACTAATTCTAAACGATTTTCTGCGAGTTGTAATATTTGATTATCTATTTCTCTGATCACTTGTCGAATCTTTTCTAATTTTTCGCTCATTTCGATTCCTCATTTTTCCATAATCCGGCTTTAAGAACATGATCTGCTAACACTATTGCTACAACAGACCTTACCACGGGAACAGCTCTTGGGACAATGCAAGTGTCATGTCGTCCCTTAATGTTTATTGGAACTTGTATCATCTTTTTTAAGTTAATAGTTTTTTGTTTTTTTGATATAGATGGAGTTGGTTTAAATGCGGTACGAATAATAATTGGCATTCCGTTGGAGAGACCACCAAGAATTCCTCCTGCATTATTCGTAAGTGTAATCACTTTTTCATTCTCAATTGCATATTGATCATTGTTTTCAGATCCTTTTAATCTTGATACTTTAAATCCAGCTCCAAATTCCACTCCTTTAACTGCGGGTATAGCAAATATTATTCTTGAGAGATCTACATCAAGAGAATTAAAAATAGGCTCTCCAATTCCAACTGGAACATTTATGGCTATACACTCCACGATGCCACCGACACTATCGCCTTCTATTTTTGCCTCAGAAACTACCTTTTCCATCATTTTTGCTGTTTTTGGGTCAGCACATCTCATACTGTTCGCGTAAACTTGATTTCGGATCATCTCCAACGATGGTTTATTATCTATTCTGACATCACCCACTTCAGTAGTGTGAGCTAAAACTTCAATTCCGAGCTTCTCTAATAGTTTAATTGCAACAGCTCCTGCCATTACAAACGCTACTGTCAGACGCCCTGAAAATCTTCCTCCACCTCGATAATCATTAAATTTATGGTACTTAATCAAAGACGGATAATCTGCATGACCCGGGCGTGGTTTTATTTTAAACTCTTCGTAAGGTCTGGAATCAACTTCCCTATTCCACACGAGCATACAGATTGGTGCTCCTGTTGTATACTCATTAAAAACTCCGGATATTATCTCTACTTTATCCTCTTCTCTACGAGATGTAGAAATTTGATCAGAAACCGGTTTCCGTTTCTCTAATTCCTTTTGCACATCTTCTTTAGTAAGCTTCACTCCAGGTGGACAACCATCAATAACTACACCAACGCAACTGCCGTGACTTTCTCCAAAACATGTAATTACAAAAACGTTTCCTATAGAATTACTCGACATAAACATTAGCTCCCAATTTTTCTAAATCTATAAAAAATTTTGGATATGACTTATTTACACATTCCGCTTGAAGAATTTTAGTTTTACCTTTAGCCTTCAAACCTGCAACAGCACAAGCCATGGCTATCCTATGATCTCCATGTGTGTTAATGGATGTTCCATATAATTTACAAGGTCCATTAATTATTAATCCATCCTCAGTTTCCATTATGTCCGCTCCCATCTTTCTTAATTCAGAGGTAAGTGCGTGGAGCCTGTTAGATTCTTTGAATCTAAGTCTCTTTGCATTGTAAATTTTTGTCACTCCTTTACTGAAACAGCCTAATACTGAACATACAGGTACTAGATCAGGAATATCTGAAGCATCTATTTCCGCAGCATCTAACTTTCCATTTACAATCTGAACTGAATTATTTTCAACATTAACATTGACCCCCATAATCTTCAAGATTTCTACAATTCCGCTATCAGGTTGATTAAGTGAGACATTCTTGACCGTTATGCATGATTTAGTAATTACTGCAGCAGCCAATAAGAAAGCTGCTGATGAGAAATCTCCCGGAACTCTATGATTCTTTGCTATGTACTTCTGCTTTTTAAGAATTTGAAACGATTTTAATTGCTGAGTAGTTCTAATGAAAATACCATGTTCTTTTAAAACATCTAATGTTAATCTAACATATGGTTTGGACTCCAAGTTAGTTTCCAATCTAATTTCAGAATCCTCTTCAGCTAAGGGGCAAGCGAAGAGTAATCCTGTAATAAACTGCGAACTAATATTGCCTACAAGAGAAATTTTTCCACCTCTTATTCCGCCATTTAGAACCGTTACTGGTGGAAATCCACCACTTGAAAAACAGCGTACTCCAAGCTGTTGTAAACTATTAATGAGAGGGCCTATAGGTCTTTTTCTCAAGCCAATATTTCCTGTTAAGACTGTTTTTCCATGAGCGAGAGCTGTAATAGGCGTGAGAAATCTGATTGTTGAAGCGGAATCCATACAATCAATCTGATGTTCTGGTGATTTGAGACTAGAAGTACCGAATATTATCAATCTATTTTCACTTTTTTCAATGTTTGCTCCTAATGCAGAACAGGCATTCATGGTGGCTATTGTATCATCTGAAAATAAGGGTGAATCTATTCGAGATTTCCCCTCAGCTAAAGAAGCGGCTATTACCGCGCGATGTGTATAACTTTTAGATGAAGGAGCAAAAATTACCCCATCAATCTTCTCTGTCTCCTCCACGATAATAGTTGTCACTATTCTATCCTCATTATTCTAGCCTTTTCATGATTCACTTTTCCCTGAATTATCTCACCATCGTAAGTGTGCCATGCATCAAGAATCTTATCAATTTGATCTTCATATACGATGGCCGCTGTTGCAGGACCTTTACCACTTAATCCGGAAGCTATCGCACCAGCTTCCAAAGCATCTATTGCAAGTTTCTGATTGTATCCTAAAGCGGTTGCATATAAAATTCCATTCATTGTCAATGCAGTCCAATAATTACCTGATAATGCCTCACGAAAAACTACTTTAATCTGTGGCGCAATAAGTCGCATCCTATCTACATTAGATTTAAACGTATATGATTTCTCAGCTGGAATGTGAAAGAGGACTGTCAAGTCTTCTTTTATAGTAAACTTCTTTAAAATTTTCCTTTTTAAGTTATCAGTTAATGTGATATCGCCAAAGAAGGATGCACTTGCATCATCAAAAGCACCCGTAATCGTTGTTTTAGCTTTAATTGAAGCATCCACACTAAGATCTAATACTGTGAAATCATCTACTTTTTTTCTCAGAGCTCCTATAGTAGCTAAAACTAAAGCGTTTGATGCTACACTGCTACTTTTTAATCCTTTAGCTATTGGAATATTGGATTCTGTTTCTACTTCAGCTCCAAATTCATTCTCAACGTGAAAATATTTTAAAACAGTTAAGACGGATTCCTTAATCAGTGTTATATCTTCATTTGGATCTGAGAGAATTTTTCCGTTGACAATTCCTTTATCTCTTGTCAATCGAACTTTTGCTTTTGTCCAAAGATTCACTCCTAAAGCTGCCCCTTTACCAGTAGCTATAGCGTTTACTACAGTCACAGCTCCATATGCTATTGCTGTCCCAAACCCAACCATCTTATCCCTCCCTTAACCTACTATTAATTGCTCCAAGCATTACATTAATCGGCGGTTTTAGTCCACTCCAAAGTTTGAAGGATAGAGCACCTTGGTTAACTAGCATATTTATCCCATTTAAAGTCTTAGCACCTGATGCTGTTGCTTCTCTTAAAAGCCGTGTTTCTGGAGGATTATAAATTATATCAAAGACAACCATCTTAGGTTTAAGAAGGTGTCCACCTACAAGCGTTTCATCAATCTTTGGGAACATTCCTACAGAGGTTGTATTAATTAATAATTCAGTATCTACAAGTTCCTTCGAAAGAGTGTTAATTGTTAATTTATCCCCTACTATCTTAATATTAAGCCTTTTTTTTATAGCTTCCATTATAGAAATTGCTTTAGACCTTGTTCTATTAAGTACAACCAATCTGCGTGCAAAAGGTGCGATAGAAAAAGATATGGCTCTAGCTGCGCCGCCTGCACCTAAAAGTACAACTTTTTTTCCTGTTGGATCACCGTTTCCTATTTTTAAAGCTTCTAAAGCTCCTGCTCCGTCTGTGTTGTAACCTATCAATTTTCCATCTTTATTAATAACCGTGTTGACTGCTCCAATATTTTTTGCAGTAGAATCAATCTCATCTAAATACTTCATTATTGAAACTTTGTGAGGTATTGTTACATTCAATCCACGTATACCCATACTTTTAATCCCTTTAATAGCATCCTCTAAACCCTCAGATTTCACTTGAACGGTAAGATAAACACTGTTTATACTTCGGAATTGGAAAGCAGCATTCTGCATTAAAGGACTAAATGAATGCTCCACAGGGTCTCCAATAAGCACATAGAGTTTTGTTTCACTATTAATTCTCGAGATCAATTTTTATTAATCAACTCGTAAATTTTTTTTGTTTCTGCAACTGTAAATTGACCGACAGCAGATTCCTTTCCTTTTCCAACAGAAGCATATGTAAAGTAACCTCCAAATATGGGGGAAAGTAATCTGGAAATTACACCTAGCTCTCCCATACAGAAACAGATGACATTATTTGATTTTGATGCTTCAACTACAAACCTAAGGCATGTTAGATTATCCTCAATTTTTTTAGCAGTTGTGATTATTTTACAAATGTCACCTTTTACACTCAACATTCTTTTATAGATCTTAGTTATTTCTGACAAGCTCGGTGTCAAAGTAAAGATGTGGTGGGAAACAATACTTTTTGCACCCAACGTTTTGATCTTCTTAACGATTTTCTTAGAATTGTTTGCCCTTAGTTCAATATCAACGAAATCGAAGCCAGATGCTGCAGCATCTAATAATATTTCAACCCGTTCCTTATTTATACCCCGAAAACCTCCCCCTTCCCTTTGGAAACGATTAGTAGCAATTAATGGAAGAGTAGTAAACCTTCTTATTTTTTCAACATTAAATTTTTCTAAAAGGTAATCCATTCTTATCTCTATAATATCTGCATTAAAATGCTCTGCTTTCTCAACCATCATTTTTAAATCAGATATATTTGTAGCCGTTATAACGGCACAGACCTTAGAGGTCATCTTTCTATAACAGACTCCTCTTGAACAAGAACTCCAAAATGTCTCCCTCCAAGCTGACGATAAGCTAACACTTTATCATTCTGATTTAACTCATTAACCGATATAGATCCATCTTTAGTTACAAAACGAACTGTTTCTGCATTTTGTACGATTGTTTTCATTCTATATCCATCGATCTCAGCTTCAATCAGTGTCAGAGGTCTTCTCTCAATCTTTAACCGACCTATTACGACTTTTCGAAAAGATCCCTCTCTATTAACTACCAATACTTCATCCCCCGCTTTTAACTCAGATAAGTAACGTGTCTTATTATCTGGATCAAGAATGTACAAAGAGATGGGGCCTGCATTTACTCTAAATGGGCGCGGTTCTACATGTGGATTCTCCTCAACCTCAGCTTGAATTAGGAAAAGTCCTGTAGATTGACAACCAATAAGCATTCCTTCCCCTTCTGTCATAATGTCACACGTATCAATGCACACTCGTAATCCCATACTTAATTGCTTAGAATTTAGAATCTTAACTGTTGTTAACTCCATTTTTCGATTTTTCTCTTTAATGTCAGAGAAACTCGCAATACTTTTCAGAACTTTTGCTGTTGCTTCTATTTCCTTAGGATTATCTGTTTTAAGGACTACACCATCAACCCCTAATTCAAGGGTTTCAAAGGCAATTTTTGCCTCTTCAGCATTGGCTACTTCTGCTAGAAGCTTCACCTTTTTACGTGTTTTAGATATTAAATTTTCAAGGGGAATGATTTTCCAGTTTGGACAAATAACAATGATATAATCAACTCCGCTCCCAGCCGCTTTTACAGCTTTAGCTTCGTCATTCCTATCTTTGACTAATAATTTTAAGCATAAGATTTTTTGTTGGCTCTTTAATATCTCAATCTGATTAATCATTTCCTCTTCTATTATTTGGATATCGCCATCTCCAGGCGAGGCTATAAGGTTTGTATACGATTTCCCAAGATGAATGTCTGCTTCACTTAAAACAATTACGTCGCACAGGTCTTTAGCTACCCTTAGCAACTCTTCCTTTAGCATATTTGTCATTGAATTCTCAATTTCAATCCAAAACTCTCTCATTTGGCTCCCCTGAGAATTAGTAAACATTCTTTTACAGTTGCTCCTTTATGAACTAGTGCTGAGAGCGCTCTAGTCATTAAAGTTGGATTTTCATGTTGGAATGTATTCCTACCAATTGAAACTCCTGCTCCTCCAGCCTGAATCGAGTCATAAATCATCTTTAAAACACCTTCAACATTCTTCTGTTTAGGCCCACCTGCAATTACCACAGGAACAGGACAGCTTCTTACAACCTCACTAAAGGTTTCTGGGCTACCTGTATAATTAGTTTTAATAATATCTGCTCCCAATTCTGCTCCAAGTCTAGCTACATGCTTAACAATTTCTACATCATTACTATCTGTAATTTTGGGTCCCCGCGGATACATCATAGCTAGTAGGGGCATTCCAAATTCTTCACATTCATCAGCAATTAAAGCCATATTCGCTAACATTTCCCCCTCTCTTGGAGCTCCTACATTTACATGAATGGAAATACCATCAGCACCTAACTTTACTGCATGCGCTACACTACAGACTTGAACTTTCCAAAGGGGATCTGAACTCAGATCTGTACTAGCAGACAAGTGCGTTATAAGACCCATTCCACGAGTTTCTATTTTTTTTGCAATGCCTTTATGAAGAACT
>SDBT01000181.1_pt1 | contig 89060 bp, 52 predicted proteins | sample 2277101 | NCBI WGS metagenome assembly SDBT01 (sample SAMN10404973, study PRJNA504765) | marine sediment metagenome | isolation source: marine sediment core GS10_PC15, 103 cmbsf | place: Arctic Ocean: Southern Knipovich Ridge | collected 2010
AGGCGTGGCGGGTCCTCGGTGGGAGGCCCCTTCTTCAGACCGGATGGCAACGGCGTGGCGTACGGGGCTATGAAGGGGAACAAGTGGGTTGTCGTGGTGGAGGGCAAGCCTGGACTCGAGTATGACGAGATCGGCGCGCCCGATCCCCTCTTCAGCCCGGATGGGAAACGCCTGGCGTACTCGGCCAAGAAGGGGAACAAGTGGCTTGTGGTTGTAGATGGCCAGCCGGGACCCAAGTATGACGTCATCCTGGAATGGAGCTTGGCCTTCAGCCCGGATGGGAAGCAGCTGGCGTACATCGCCAAAGAGGGCCAGAAGTGGACCATGGTCGTTGGCGGCCAACCTGGGCCAAAGTATGACGCGGTCAGAACGCGCGCCATCTTCAGCTCGGATGGGAAGCGCGTGGCGTACTTGGCCGGAAAGGGCCACAAGAGCGTCGTGGTCGTCGACGGGAACCTTGGGCCTGAGTATGACGGCATACTGGGGGAAAGCCTCATCTTCAGTCCGGATGACAGTCGCCTGGCCTATCGGGCCAAGAACGGCAAGAAGTGGGTTGTGGTCGTGGCCGGGACGCCTGGACCGGAGTATGACGAGATTGGCAGCGGAAGCCCCCGCTTTAGCCCGGACAGCAAGCAGATAGTGTACACCGCCAGAAAGGGCAAGAAGTGGGTTCTGGTCGTGGACCCGTCCCCCGGGGACTCCGGCGAGGCAGGCGGCCAAGCGGGGCCAGAGTATGACCGGATCCACCAACTGGTCTTCAGCCCACACGGGAAGCGTTCCGCTGGGGACGTCCCTGGGGGGCGATTGGCGCACGTGGCCGATAGGGGCGACATGGAGCTTGTGGTCGTCGACGGGAAGGCGGGGCCTGAGTATGACCGCATCTGGATGGAGATGTCCTTCTTCAGTCCGGATGGTAGGCGCACGGCCTACCGGGCCAAGAAGGGCAAGAAGCACGTTGTGGTCGTCAACGGGCAGGCGGGTCCAGAGTATGACGGCATCTGCGAGCTCGTGTTCAGCCCGGATGGTAAGCGGTTGGCCTACGCGGCCAAGAAGGGCCACACGTGGTTTGTGCTGGTCGACGGCAAGCTGGGCCCGGGGTATAGTGAGGTTTGGAGGCCCGTCTTCAGCCCGGACTCCAAGCGTCCCGCTGGGGACGTCCCTGGGGGGCGCGTGGCGTACGTGGCCATGAAGGCTGGCAAGTTCCTTGTGGTCGTGGATGGCAAGCCCGGTCCCGAGTACGACGACATCGTCAACAAAACCATCACTTTCAGCCCGGATGGCAAGCGTGTGGCGTACGTGGTCGCGAAGGGCAGGAAGAAGCTTGTGGTCGTCGACGGCCAGTCGGGACCCGAGTATGACTGGATCCTCAAGAGAACGCGAGACTGGCGGTTTGGGTTCGCCGCCAGTCCCGCTCCGACCTTCCAGCCGGATGGCATTCTGGAATATCTGGCCGTCAAGAAGGGAACCCTTTACCGCGTGAAGCACGTTCCGGTAGCGAAATAGGAGATTCCCAGATTATCTCTGCGTCTCTGCGGCCCAGTTATGCTGCCGGCTTAGCGGAATATTCTTGCACCGCTGCGGTACTCTCATTAGGGTAGGCGGTTCAAGGTTCTGTGAATTGATATCCGCCCGGGGGAGCTCAAGGACGGGCCAGCCGGCGGCGGGCTATGGCGGCCCAGGGGCAATCGCTGCGGCCCGTATCGCAATCCGCCCCCAGAGGAATCCGACATGAAGAAATTATTCTGCGTAGTGTGGGCCCTGGCTTTGCTGGGGTTGACGGCTGGACCTGTTCTGGTGCAGGCTGCCGAAGACAAGCCCAAGAAGCCCAGGAAGGAAAAGCCCGACAGGCCTAAGAAGGGTAAATCCGGTGTTCGCGGCGAGTACGCCATCATGGCGAGTGTGCTGAAGCTCACGGACGACCAGAAGGCCAAGCTGGAAGCCCTCATCAAGGAAATGAACGGCGCCGTACGCACGGACATGGAGGCGTCAAAGGAAAAAGCGGCCGAGATCAAGAAGGAGATGGAGGCGGCCAAGAAGGCCAAGGACAAGGCGGCGGGGCAAGCAGCCCGCAAGAAGATGACCGAGCTGAAGAAGTCCTCGCTGGCGATCAAGGCGGGCTTCCAGAAGAAGATTCTGGAATTGATGACGGCGGAGCAGCGCGGCAAGTGGGGGGGGTTCGGCCTTTACCGCCGCATATGCCGCACGTTCGCCAAGGCCAAGCTCACCGACGACCAGAAGAAAGCGGTGCGGCCGCTCTGCGATGCAGCCGCCAAGGAACTGGGCGACGTGGCGATCTCCACCGCGCGCGAAGACAAGAAGGAGATCGCGGCTGCCCTCAAGAAGCTCGGCGGGAAGATCACCACGGATATCCTGACGAACGAGCAGGTCGAGGGGATGAAGAAGAAGGCTAAGCCGAACGCCGATAAGAAAAAGCCTGGCGACAAGAAGAACCCGGGCGACAAGAAAGACAGGAAGAAGAAGGGCGCCGAGGGCAACGTTTAATAAGCCGCATTGGGCCTGAAAGTACCGACGGGCCGGCATCCTGCTGAACCGGGATTCCGGCCCGTTGTCTGCATATGCGCCCTGAGGAATGCCTCAAGCAGCGGTTGGGAGGCTGACGATATAACTCCTATAACGGCCGGGCAGCATGGAGCTGGGCTAGGCCAGGAGAATTTAGATATGTGTCCATTTTTGGAAAGAGTTGACATCCGATGTTCAGGGCATCTGACGCTTCACAACGTGATGCAGGCCTTCAACGACTGCGCCCAGCACTTCCGGGCGTGTCCGGTTTTCCGCCAACTCATGGATGAGGACCGCCAATGTGACGGCATCGACGTCTCACGCCAAAGCCTTGCGGTATCCTGAGGCCGTCCGGAGGCTGCTTGCCTTCCTGGACTACCTGCAGGCCGAGTGCGGGCTGGCCAATAACACTCGCAAGGCGTACTGCGGCGACCTGAAACGGTTCCTCGCGCATCTTGAGCAGGCCGGCACGGGTGGCCTGGGCGGCATAACCCCCCGGGATATTGAGGCCTTCATGCGTGAGGAGAAGGGCCGGGGATATGCAACCGCTTCCGTGGCCCGGTCGCACGCCGCTGTGCGGATGTTCTGCCGGTTCCTCGTGATGGAGCGCGTGCTGAAGCGCGACCCGGCCGAGAGCATAGACTCGCCCAAGAAGTGGCATCGCCTGCCGACGGTGCTGGACAAGGATACGGTGGATCTGCTTCTGGCGGCGCCGCAGGTGGAGCAGGACGTCCATGCGATTCGGGACCGTGCGATCCTGCTGCTGCTTTACGCCACGGGAATGCGGGCCAGCGAGGTGGTGGGCCTGAGCGCAGGCGATATCAACTTCACCCTTGGCGTTGTCCGCGTGTTCGGCAAGGGCGGAAAGGAACGAATCGTGCCCGTGGCCGAACAGGCCCTGCAGGCGGTCAGGGAGTATATGGCGCAGTACGGGGAGGCGTTCTTTGCCGACGGGCGGCAGAAGCTTATCCTGTCGCGGACCGGGCGACAGATGCGAAGGGAAGACATCTATCGCATGGTGAAGAAATACGTCCGCAAGGCCGCGGTGAAGGGGCGTGTAAGCCCGCACACGCTGAGGCACTGCTTTGCGACGGAGCTGCTCAGCCGCGGCGCGGACCTGCGGAGCGTGCAGGAGATGCTGGGGCATGCCGACGTGGCCACCACCGAAATATACACCCACGTGGACGTAAAAAGGCTCCGCGCAATTCACAAGAAGTACCATCCCCGCGCTTGAAGCGCCGGTTGAAGGGATTTGGGGTGCGGCGGCCTGCCGCCGCTTTCACTTGCTGCGAAGCGGCATCAAAAGCCAAAGCCGAAGCGTAGCGAAGGTGCCGTGGGTGCCGCCGCCCGCGACCGCACTCGAAGGAAGTCAAAATCGCTCCGCGCCCAGTCAAAGCGGTGCCGGGGCACCGCACTCCAAAGGAGCCAGAGGCACCTATACGCGCCGCGAATTTGCGATGCCATATCTTCGGGGGTGGACAACTGGGAAACTGTAGAGATGGTCTTCGTCGCGGGTGGCGAGGGATGCACCGCATGGGTGGCCCGGTTACGGTGCCTCACCGTATCGAAAGTGGTTCAGGCTTCGACGACCTCGTGGTCAAGACGCTCGGGTACAAAGTTACTGACGGCTGCGATGTAGCCTCTGATCGCCTCGTCGAGGTTCTCTTCAGCCTCATCGCGGGTAGTACCCCGGCTGACGCAGCCGGGCAGGGACGGGCACAGCGCCGTGAACCCGTGGTCGTCACGAATAATCCGCACGCACAACTTCATCCTTGCTCCTCTGCCGCCCGCAGCGGCGTCGCCCTCCATTCCTGTCGCACACCAACCGGCCTGTTGGGCACACAAACCCGGTACCTGCGATTTTGCTGTAGTTCGACGGGGCCAATCCACCCAAACGCCCTCGACGTACAGCCTTACTATTGCGCAGGGCGCCTCGAAGTACCTGCTTGACACCCGCCTGTTCATGGGGGCGTGTGCCAGCATGCCCATCCGGCACCACTTCATTCTACTGTGTGTCATACGTTGATAGCAAGTGGATTGATGCAGAAAAATCCCCGTTGGGGGCTGCGATTCGATTTGCGCGGGCAGTACCGAGCCTATCTGAGGACGCCAAAGTGACTTCCAGCAGGGGCGGGCGAGATAAGTTTTTCTGAGGAAGCGACGGGATTCATCTGGCCGTGGTCAACGACGAAGCGTCAGTTAGAACTTTGGCCTCGAATGCAAACCCCTTTTAATAGCTTGACTTCCAGCGACCCTGGCGCCATAGTGTGACACGCTCGTTGGGACCCATAGGGCTTGGCCGGAACGCAAACAAGAGGTCATGGTTCTCCAGTAGACAGAGGGAGGTCCTGACAAAATCTTGGAATCCGTGCGGCCTCGGCGGGCCTGCGGCCATATACTAACGGTTGATAGGTGAACATCGAAGGAAAGCTACATGCCCACGTATGAATATGAATGCCGGAAGTGTGGATTGCGATTCGAGAAGTATCAGAGCATAACGGCTAAGCCTCTGAAGGCCTGCGTCGACTGCGGCGGATCGGTGCGACGGCTCATTGGTATGGGAGCAGCAATTATCATGAAGGGTTCCGGTTCTCGCGGGGGCGATTCCCAGCGCCGGCCTTGTGGGGAAGTGCCGATCTGCGGACGGGATGCTCCTTGTGACTCCTGCCCGCTGGATGAATGAATCTCGCGCGGACGGGACGAGTTTGACACGGTGGATGCTGCCATGAGTCACGTATTCGGCCCGGTGCCGTCTCGCCGGCTTGGCCGGTCGCTTGGTGTGGACCTCGTTCCGCTCAAGGCGTGCACGTATGACTGCATCTACTGCCAGCTCGGGCGCACGACCCAGGAGACGCTCCAGCGGAAGGAATGGGTGCCGCTGGATGATGTCCTTGCGGAGCTGGGCGGCAAGCTGGCCACCGGGCCGGACTACGTGACCCTGACCGGCTCGGGCGAGCCGACGCTCTTCTCGCGAATCGGCGAGCTCATTGACAGCATCAAGGCCCTCACGGACGTTCCGGTCGCCGTACTTACAAACGGGTCGCTGCTGTGGCAGAAGGACGTGCGGGCCGACTTGTCCGGCGCGGATCTGGTTATTCCGTCGCTTGACGCCGGCGAGGAGGCAATGTTTCGGGCGGTGAACCGCCCACACAAGGATATCTCGTTCGAGAAGATGCTCGATGGACTCATCACGTTCAGGAAGGAGTTTGCGGGGCTGTACTGGTTGGAGATACTGCTTCTTGCCGGCTACACGGCAATAGAGGCGGAAGTGATGAAGCTGGCTCGATGTGTGGAGCGTATCCGCCCGGACCGCGTGCAGTTGAACACCGTAACTCGCCCGCCGTCGGAGGATTTTGCAGCCGGTATTTCGCAGGAGCGGTTGGCCGAGCTGGCGGCTATGTTCGATCCGCCCGCCGAGGTGATCGCCGATTTCCGGAAGGTCGGCGAGCAAGTGGGCCCAGCCGCGGGCAAGGAAGACATCCTTGAGATGCTGCGACGGCGTCCGTGTACTTTGGGGGACATCTGTGACGGCCTGGGCATAGACCGCAGCGAAGTGGAACAGTACATAGAGCAGTTGAGCTCCCAGGGCCTGCTGAGGCAGCTCAGTTGCGACAGGGGGGTGTATTACAAGGTCGCGGAGCAGGGGCCGGACCACGGGGAAGATGGGGCCGAAACTTGACGCCGCCGGGAGCGCTGCATATGATTCGAGCATCTGTCTGCACTTACCAGGGCATTGGCGGGGACGCACAAGAGACATGCAGAGTGACGTTAAAGGGATGAAAAGGCTGAGATTCGCTCTGAGAACACTGCTCCGCCGTTATCCTTTCATCAGACTCGTATTGTTCATTGTCATGCTGTGGGCAGGCGGAGCCGTATTCCTGCGGCTCACCGAAGGCATGAGCAATCCTGAGTTTGATTCGATGCCCAAGGCGACGTGGAATATCGCGGTTTACCTTTTCAGCGGGCTCGACAGCGGGATTCCGCAGACCGCGCTGGGAAAGATTGCGGTTACCGTGGTGCTCGTGCTCAGCCTTGGGATGGTTGCAGTCCTTACGGGCACCATTGCGTCGTTCTTGGTCGAACGAAGATTAGGGAGACGAAGAAAAATGCCTAGCTACGATCTGAAGGGCCATATCGTGATCTGCAATTGGAACAACAAGGGTATCCCCATTATTCGCGAGCTTCACGCGGCGATCGTCAAGGACAGGCGGCCGATCGTGATCCTCAGCGAAAGCGCGGACGCCGGCCAGCTCCCGGAGGACGGCGACCTTCCCGAATTCCAGGACGTGTACCTGGTGAAGGGAGACCCCGCAAGCGAGGTGATGCTCACACGGGCAAACGTGCAGTTCGCGTACTCGGCGGTGGTGCTGGCCGACGTAGCGGATGGGGATCTGGCGGATGCAAGGTCGATCCTGATTGCGATGGCGGTGCGCAGCGTGTGCGAGGAAGCGTCGGTGCCGAAGACGCACGTCTGCGTGGAAAGCGTTTCTCCTCAGAACGTGGAACACCTGCGGCGGGCCGGTGCCGACGAGATCGTCTCCGCGTCGGATTTTGCAATGATGCTTCTGTCTCAATCGGCCCTGTCGCACGGGCTTGGCGCGGTTTACCGGGACCTCCTGACGGTATCAGGCGAAACGAACGAAATATACATCTTGCCCATACCCAAGGATTTTGTGGGCAAGTTGTTTTCCGATCTGGGCGCTGCGATGTTCCAGAATCGCGACCCGCAAAACCCCGTGATCCTGATCGGGGCCATGACCGAAGAAGGCATCCTGGTCAACCCGCGAAGCGGCAAGCTGCCGGCCTTCCGCGAAGGCGATAAAGCAGTCGTGATCGCATTCGATCGCCCCAATTCCCTGGTTTGAAATGAAAGTATCGGCTCACCTGCCGCCCGGTCTGCGGCGCGAGACGTGATTTGTCTTGCGTCTAACGCGTGCGGCCGTCATTATCGACGCTCGCCACCTGGCGCCGGGGCAAAGCATCCCGCAGGCAGGGGCGATGCACCGGAGGATCCCCTGAGGACCGGGGAACGGAAAGGACCCGCAGTGCGAATTGCTTTGGTGAACCCGATCACCCGCAAGTCCGAAGGATATCACACCATCGGCACGAAGATTCCGCAGCTCGGTCTGCAGGTGCTGGCCCAACTCGTGCCCAAAGAGCACGAGGTGGACATCATCGATGAAATCTTCGGAACGGCGGGCACCGAAAGCCTTCTCACGCCCGACAGGTACGACCTGGTCGGCATGACCGCATATACCAGCGGCGCCACCCGGGCATACGAGCTGGCCGAAGTATGCCGAAGCCGCGGAATTCCGTGCATCATGGGCGGGCCGCACGCTTGGGCCATGCCCGACGAAGCAGCCGGGCACTTCGATTCCGTCGCCGTGGGCGAATGCGATGAGATCTGGCCCGAGATTATCGCCGATGCCGCGGCGGGCGCCCTTAAGCCGCGTTACGAGGGCCGCTTTGCCGACCTCGCCGGCGGATGCGGGACTGCGCTGCAGGGACTCCACCCGATCAACGGCCGGTACGACGTCGCGTGCATTCAGACCTCCCGCGGCTGCCCGGTGGGCTGCGACTTTTGCAGCGTGACGCTCTTTAACGGGTCGAAGATCCGCCGCCGGCCTATCGACCAGGTCATCGAGGAGTGGAACAAGACCGACAGAAGGTTCATCTTCGTGGTTGACGACAACTTCTACGGTGTCACCGCGAAGCAGGGCGAGTGGGCAAAGGAGATGCTGCAGGCCATTATCAGTCGCGGAAAGAAACGCACCTGGTTCAGCCAGACGACCATCAATATGGGCGATGACAGCGAGGCCCTGCGGCTGGCTTACAAGGCCGGGTGCAGGGCTATGCTCGTGGGGCTGGAGAGCTTCAATGTCGAAAGCCTCGGACAGTTCGGCAAGGGCATCAACCGCAAAGTGGTCGGGCGCTACAGGGAACTGGTCGACGGCTTCCACCGGGCTGGAATCGCCGTGTTCGGCGCGTTTGTCATAGGGGCCGACGGGGATACCGAGGACGCCATTCCCGATACCGTTCTCGGGGCCGTGAGGCTTGGTATAGACATCATCCAGGTTACGAACCTGACCCCGCTGCCCGGAACGAAGTTCTACGACCGCCTCAAGGCTGAGGGGAGGCTCATCGCCACCGACTATCCACGCGATTGGGAGAGGTATATGTTTCTCGAAACCGTTTTCGAGCCCAAGGACGTGACGGCGCGTCGTCTCGACGAGGTTATGTACACGCTCCGCAGGGCGGCGGCCGAGAAACGCTGGGCGTGGAAGCGGGGCCTGAAGTCGCTCTTGCGGACCAGGTCGCTCAGCACGTGGCTGTTCGTGTACGGAATGAGCAGGGGGTGGGCCAAGATGGCCAAGGGCCAGGTGGCGCGTGATTGTGACCGGTTCGTCGGCGTCCAGGCTGATCCGGCGCACGCGGAGAAATTCCGACTTGCGTACGCGCTTTGGTCCGGCAAGGCCGAGCCGCCCGCGCCCAAAGAGTAAAAAGCACACAAAGCCCTTCTTCCTCCTCCAACTCGGCGCTGCGTTTCGTGGCAATTATCGTTGTAATCCGCTGCCACAAGGGAACCGTTGAGCGTGCCGAGGCGTCTAATACCATGATCAGACAAGACTGATACTTGAGCGCAACAGGAGAGCATCATGAAGGCTATTCGCTGTTACAGCAGGCACGTTGCGGTCGTGATGGTGGCGATCGTTTTTCTTGCCGCCGCGGTGATTATGGGTGCGCCGTCAGCCGCCGATCTCTGCAAACACGCCCGCTGGCAATACACCAAGCATAACTACAAATCGGCGCTGGCCCTTGCCGACAAGGCCCTTGCCGCGTCGCCCGAGGGCAAGATGCTGCGGACGGCCCAGCGCATCAAGGCCATGAGCATGTGCCGGCTGCAAGGGAAGGACGGGTATACCTACGCCAGGAAGATCATGGGCGAGCACAAGGCGTTCGAAAAGGACGCCGAGCTGTGGATGGCGATGGGAGATAACCGCGCCAACCGTACCCGGCCAAAGGACGCGTACGGACCGTACATAGCGGCGGGCAAGCTGTACGAAGAATCCGCCAATGACACCAAGGCGGCCGATGCGTATTTCAAAGCGGCCCATATGCTGCGGAGTGAGTATCGCTTCCTCGACCAGCCGGTGCAGCAGAGAGCAACAAGCCGGCCCTGGAACTCGCAGGAGAAGCGCAGGTACCAGGTGGACGAGGCGATCAAGCTCTACGAGCACATCGTCACGCTGAAGATCAAGGCCGATCGTAAGGGCGAGGCCCTTTACGAGGCCGCCGAGCACGCGATCCGGCAGGGCGATTGGAAGATGGTGGAAAGGGGGATCGGTCTCTACCGCCGCTGCGCGAAGGAATTCGCCAAGACGTCGCACGCCCCAAAGGCACAATACCAGATCGCCGAAACGTACATGCGGTTCAACAAATTCGTCGAGGCGGTCAAGGCATACCAGCTCGTCTTCGAGAACTTTCCCGCCAGGAAAGATCTGGTCAAGAGGGCCCGCGACCGGATCAACGAGATCAAGGCCCCACGCATCACACTGTGGATACAGAAGAGCTATCTGCCGGGACAGACGGCGAAGGTCTTCTGGCAGATTCGCAACGTGAAGAAGCTCCATTTCACGGCGCGGTCCGTTGACCTCACCGAGGCAGTCGGCAAGATGCAGCGAGTGGACGATGCGCTGACCGTCCTGGCGAATATGAAGGGCGGCGTCGCCGCCAACTGGACGTTCACCACGCCCGATGCAAGCAAGCACCAGTATCACCAGCACCTGCCCCAGCAGGGAAAGCAAACCACCCTGCCGATTGACGTCCCTTTTAAGAAGACCGGGGCCTACGTAGTTGAGGCCGCGGGCACCAGCCCTGACGGCAAGACCGTCAAGGCCTACTGCCTGGTCGTGCTGTCGAATATCGCCGCCATAGCCAAGTGCGATGCCGACCAGGTGCTGGTCTTCGCCAATTACGCCAAGGACGGCACGCCCGCGGCCGGGGCAGACGTGGCCGTGGCACGGAGCCCTTCGGTTTCCGACCACGCCACCGGCAAGATAAACGACGCCGGCCTGGCCGACATCAAGATGCCGAGGCGCAACTCGTGCAACTGGATCGTGGCCGTGAAGAAGGGCAAGGACCAGGCCTTATGCGCCAAGGGCGGTTACTACTGGTCGTGGTGGGGCTATGGGCTGCAGCACAAGGTGTACGGCTTCACCGAAAGGCCTGTTTACAGACCCGGGCACACCGTGCACTTCAAGCAGATCATCCGCGGTCACAAGAACGGCGTCTACACCAATGCCCCGAATACGAAAGTTCACGTCACCGTGCGGAACCCAAAGGGCGAGACGACCTACTCCAAGGAGCTGATTACCGACCAGTTCGGTTCCGTCGAGGGGGACTTCAAGCTGAAGGATAAGGCCCCGCTGGGTCTCTACTACTTCCAGGTAAACGTCGCCGGCAGGAGTTACGCGTACAACTACGCCCAGGGCAATCGCTTCCGCGTCGAGGAGTACAAGAAGCCCGAGTTCAAGGTGACCGTCGAGCCGGCAAAGCCGGACTACCGCGTCGGCGACGACATGAAGATCAAGATTAAGGTCGCTTACTACTTCGGCCAGCCCGTCGCAGATGCCGAGGTCAAATTCACCGTCCGCAAGCAGAATTACACCCATCGATACGAGTGGCCGCGCCGGTGGAAGTGGTACTACGATGACATTTACTACGGCCGCCGGTGGGGGCGCTACAGGCCGTGGTGGCGGCCGCAGTTTAACGAACTGGTCGCCACCGGTACGGTAAAGACCGACGCAAACGGCGAGGCGCTGGTCGGCGTCAAGGCCGAGCCCATCAAGGGCCACGAGAAGCTGGACCTGAAGTTCATCGTCAGCACGGAGGTCACGGACTCGTCCCGCCGGGTAATCCGGGGCACGGGCGAGGTTAAGGTGACACATGCGCCGTTCTTCGTCTACCCCAAGCCCGCGCAGAACGTCTACGGCCCGGGCGACAGCGTGGAGATAAACGTCAAGACCGAGAACCCCTCCGGGCAGGGCGTTGCGGGCCGGTTCACGGTTGAGGCCTGGCGGGTGCGCCGCGTCCGAAGCGTCGTGAAGGACGCCGCCGGCAAGGAGACCGTCAAGTTCGAGGACAAGCTCGTCCAGAAGATTCACACGGAGAAGATCAAGATCCTCAAGACCGGCCGCGGGTTACTGCGGTTCACGCCCGACGTCACCGGGCGGATGAAGATCATCGTCCGCCAGGAGGGCGCCAAGAAGGACCAGAAACCCGTGGAAGGGTCCTGCTTCCTCTGGATCGCCTCCAAGACCGGCGTTGAAGCCCACTACGCCTACAACGATCTCAAGATTGTCCCCGCAAAGGATCAGTGGGAAATCGGGCAGAAGATGAGGGTGCTGGTGAACAGCCGCTTCACGAACAGCCGCGTCCTCCTGACGGGCGAGGCGGACGACCTGCTGTTCTCGCAGGTGGTCCACGTGAAGAAGAACTCGAAGATGGTTACCATCGACGTTGACGAGAAGCTCTGCCCGAACTTCCGCCTGACGGCCACCTTGCTTCGCGACAACCGCCTGCTGATGGATGCCAAGGAGATTGTCGTCCCGCCCACCCACAAGTTCATCAAGGTTACCGCCACGCTGGACAAGGGCGACCTCGGCGGCGGCGAGGACAACAAATTCCAGCCGCGTGAAAAGACCAAGGTCCGCGTGAAGCTCACCGACATGCGGACGGGCAAGCCCGTCGCCGGCCAGGTGACGCTGATGATGGTGGATTCCAGCGTTTACTATATCCAGCCGGAGTTTCGCCAGGCGATTGAGAAGGCGTTCTACGGGCACACGCGACAGGTCCGCGTGCAGACGACCAACAGCTTTATGGGCCCCGCATCGCTGCATCGGTATGATTATTACCGAGGTGGTCGTCCGGGTATGAAGCGATACAGTGCCCGAGACATGTTCAAGCGTGCCGCGATGCCCAACTCGCCGGCGCCGCCGTCGCTGCGGGCCGCCGCCTCAGAGGCCGGGCGCCCCGCCAAAGGCCGCCTGGAAGCGCCTCCGCCGAAGCTGGCCGATACGATCATCCGCGAGCACTTCCGCGATACGGTCCTGTGGGCGGGCTCGGTCGTGACCGACGCCGACGGAACGGGTGTGGTGCCCGTGACCATGCCCGACCAGCTTACCACCTTCGCGCTTCACGCGATCTCGTTCGACAAGACCACCCGCGTCGGGCAGGTGCGGGCAGATGCCATTACCACCAAGCGAATCATCGTCCGACTCGAGAGCGGGCGGTTCTTCACCGAGGGCGACCACAGCTACGTCACCGTCATCGCCCACAACTACTACGACGAGCCGCAAAAGCTCAAGATCGACCTCAAGGCCGACGACATACTCAAGCTCCGCAAGGTCAAGCTCGCCGACAAGTGGCGGAACTACAAGAAGGGCGAGGAGCTTGATGTGACCGTTCCCGCCGGCGGCCACGTCCGCCTGGACTTTCAGACCACCGCTGACGCACCCGGCGAAGTCACCATGCTCGCCCGCGCGCGAGGCGTCAGGGAGTCAGACGCAATCAAGCTCACCAAGCCCATCGTGCCGTGGGGCGCCAAGAAGATCGTCGCCAGCGGCGGCACCATGCGCGGCGGCAAGAAGCGAAAGACTCAGACCGCCGAGTTCGTAATCGACCTGCCGGAAAAGATCGGGCCCAACAGCCAGTCGCTCACGATCACGCTGAATCCATCCGTCGCGGCCCTGGCCATGGAGTCGCTGCCGTACCTGGCGGCCTACCCGTACGGCTGCGTCGAGCAGACCATGAGCCGCTTCCTGCCAACCGTCGTCATGCGAAAGACCCTCCAGGATGCGGGCGTGAGCCTGGACGATATCCGCAAGCACGTCGAGCAGCAGATGGCGAAGGACCCGAAGCTGGCCGGCAAGTACAAGCTCCGGGCCAAGCGAATGCGCCACAGCCCGGTCTACTCGGCCGCCGAGGTCGACAAGATGATCGCGGCCGGGCTCTCACGCCTGAGCAAGTTCCAGCATGGTGACGGTGGTTGGGGCTGGTGGCGCCAGGGAGCCAGCGACCCCTACATGACCGCATACGTGTTGTACGGGCTGCTTACCGCGCGCGACTGCGACGTGAAGATATCGGCCGGCATGATCGACCGCGGCGTGGCGTTCCTGACAAGGCAGGCCGAAAAGCCCAAGCTCGACGAGCACCGCGACTGGTGGCGCCGCCACATGGACAACGACAACACCCGTGCCTTCATGCTGTATGTGATCGGGCGGGCAAAGCCGGACGCCCTGAAAGCCGGCAAGCTCAAGGGCCATCTGAACCGCATCTACAAGGGGCGGGATGACCTGACCGACTACGGCCGGGCGTATCTGGCCCTGGCCATGGACGAGGCCGGACGGAAGAAGGAGGCCCGCATCATCGTGCAGAACTTCGAGAACACGGTGACGATCGACAAGGCAGAAGGCGATGCGCACTGGGGCGCGGACAGCGGGTGGTGGCACTGGTATCACGGCGCGACGGAGACCACCTCGTGGGTTCTCCAGGCGATGCTGGAGATCTCGCCGAGGGACAAGCACGTACCGCTGGCGGTGAGCTGGCTGGTCCGCAACCGTCGCGAGGTGTACTGGCACAACACCAAGACAACGGCGATGGCGGTTTACGCCCTGGCCAAGTACGCCAAGGTCGCCGGCGAGCTCGACTGCGACCAGACGTACGAGGTGGTCGTCGACGGGCAGGTCAGCAGGACCGTCCGCGTCACGAAGGAGAATATATTCACCTTCGACGATTGGATCGTGCTCGGGCCCGAGCAGATCGCGCCGGGCAAGCACAAGATCAAGATCGTGCGCAAGGGCAAGGGCAGCCTGTACTGGGGCGGATTCCTGCGATATTACGACAAGTCCGACGTCATCAAGGCCAGCGGCTATAGAATCGCGCTGGAGCGGACGTACTTCCGCCTCGTGCCGGAGAAGTTCATGAACACGCGCCGCGTGTGGCAGGGCGGCAAAAGCGTAACCGAGCAGTTCCCCGATATCCGCTACAAGAAGGAGCCGCTCCCCTTCGGCGCCGAGATCGCAAGCGGCCAGCTCATCGAGGTGCAGATCGGCATCGACGCGAAGGAAAACCTCGAGTACATGCTGTTCGAGGATGCCAAGCCATCCGGCTGCGAGCCGTATCGCCTGATCAGCGGGGCCAGCTACGGCGGCGGTGTGTACGCCAACATGGAGCTGCGAGATACAAAGGTGGTCTTCTTCGCGAACTGGCTGGGCAAGGGCAAGCGCACGCTGAGCTACAAGCTTGTGTGCGAACAGCCGGGCACGTTCCGCATCCTGCCGACCTTCGGCGAGGCGATGTACTCGCCCTTCGTGCAGGCAATCTCCGATAGCGGCAAGCTGACCATAACCACCAAGCCCAATCCGTAGCGACAAAAGGGCGGCGGGGGGGAGCAAGGGCGGAGGATCACATCTTTACAGGCCCGCGTCTGTGACTATATTGGTAACGGCCCGAGTCAGGCAAGAAAGGCAGGTGCAGGGATGAAGGATTTCGACGAGTTGCTGAAGGCCGTGGAGGATCGGCCCGTGCGGAAGGTTGCGCTGGCCGTGGCGCAGGATGCGGCGGCGATCGGGGCGGTGGCCGAAGCGAAGAAACAGAACGTGGCTGAGTCCGTGCTTGTGGGCAATGAGCCGGAGATCCGGGAGGTGGCCTCCTCCGCGGGTGTGTCGCTGGACGGCCTCACGATAGTCAACGAGCCGGACCCCATACACGCCGCCGCGGCGGCTGTCAAGATGGTCTCGGATGGCAAGGCGGACATCCTTATGAAAGGATTCATCCATACCGATGATCTGCTCCGCTGTGTTCTGGACAAGGAGTTCGGCCTGCGAACCGGCTGCATCATGAGCCACGTCTTCATAGTGGAGGACCCTGACCGGGACAAGTTGATCTTCATTGCGGATGCAGCCATGAACATCGCCCCGGACCTGGAGCAGAAGGCCGCCATCCTCCTGAACACCGTGCACATGGCGAGCATTTTCGGAGTTGACGATCCCAAGGTTGCGGCGCTGGCGGCGGTCGAACTGGTGAACCCCAAGATGCCAGCCACCCTGGACGCCGCGGGCCTGGGCACCATGGCCGACCGCCACCAGTATGTGCCTACCTGCATCGTGGATGGACCGTTCGCCCTGGACAACGCCGTTTCCCCCGAAGCCGCCCACCACAAGAAGATCACCGGGCCGGTAGCGGGCCAGGCGGACATCCTCCTGGTTCCCAACATCGAGGCCGGTAACATGTTGGTCAAGTCACTTGTGTACTTCGGACACCGGAGAGTCATCGGCCTTCTGGCCGGCGCGAGGGCGCCTGTGGTCCTGACCAGCCGGGCCGACAGCATGGAAGCAAAGCTGCTGTCGATCGCGGGAGCCGTTCTGATGGTGAATGTCGAACGGGCGCTGCAGTTGAAGGTCGGCAGGGTGCACTACTGAGCGGATTGCAGAAAGGAAATCGCAATGTACGTCATAGCCGTCACCGTTCACGTGAAGGAGCCGTTCGTTGGGGACTTTATCGAGGCCATCCTCGACAACGCTACCAACACGCGCCAGGAGCCGGGCAACCTCCGCTTCGACGTACTCCAATGCAAGGACGACCCCACGCGATTCCTGCTCTACGAGGCCTACCGCACGGAGGACGACCTCGCCAAGCACCAGCAGACCGAGCACTACCTCCGGTGGAAAGAGGCCGTGACCGACTGGATGGCCGAGCGGCGGCAGAGCGTCAAGTACGACAGCCTCTTCTTCGGCGACGCGGAGGTATAACGGCGCCGCCAGGACATCGCCGTGGAAACTTTCGAATTCTGCACCGTCGGGCGGATCATCTTCGGACGGGGCGCGTCTGCACGCCTGGCCGAGCTGACGGCTGAGCTCGGAAGATCGATCCTGGTCATCACCAATGCCGGCGACCTCGGCGGTGGCGGCCCGGTCGACGACCTCGCAGGGCTCTTGGCGGCCGCGAGCCTCCGGCACGTCTTCGTGCGACAGCGGGGCGAGCCCGAGATCGCCGACGTCGATCGCGCCCTCCACGAGGCCCGGCAAAATGAATGTGACGTCGTCATCGGCTTGGGCGGCGGCAGCGCAATAGACACCGCCAAGGCCGTCGCCGGCCTGCTCACCAACGGTGGATCGCCCATCGACTACATGGAGGTCATCGGCCAGGGACGGAAAATCACCAAACCCGCAGCCCCATGGATCGCCGTTCCCACCACCGCCGGTACGGGGGCCGAAGTCACCCGCAACGCCGTGCTGGCCTGCCGCGAGAAGAATTTCAAGGCGAGCATCCGCAGCCCGCATCTGCTGGCGCGGCTGGTGGTCGTCGATCCGGAGCTCGGCGTGCCCGTCAGGCCGGATATCACCGCGCGGGCCGGCATGGACGCCCTCTGCCAGCTCATCGAGTCGTACACGTCCAGCGGCGCCCGGCCCGTCACGGACGCCTTGGCGATGGAGGGCATTTCGCGAGCGGTGGGGGCCCTGCCCAGGGCCTTTGCGGACGGCGGGGATCTGGACGCCCGCGAGGACATGGCCACCGCGGCCCTGCTCAGCGGCATCACGCTCACCAACGCGGGCCTGGGCGCCGTGCACGGCTTTGCCGCGCCGCTCGGGGCCAACTTCTCCGTGCCGCACGGAACCGTCTGCGCGGCCTTGCTCCCGCACGTGATGGAGGCGAACGTTCGGGCGCTGCGTGAGCTCTCGGACGATCATCCGGTGCTTTCCCGCTATGCGGCAGTAGGCCGCGTTCTGACAGCCCAAGCCGAGTTGCCCGATTCAGAGGCTGTCACGGCCGGCATTCGGCACGTTGGGAATCTTGTGCGAGACCTCCACATCGGGCCGCTGGGGCAGTTCGGCATCACGCAGGATCGCATCGCCGAGATGGTCGCCCTAGCCGCCAAGTCCAGCAGCATGCGCTACAACCCCGTGAAACTCTCCCCCCAGGCCCTCGCAGACATCCTCCAGAAGGCTTTGTAAACACCTCGCTCGCTCGGGCCGCTCAATCAGCTATCGCCGGGTCGAGGCCGTCGGCTCTTCGACTCACGCATCTGTGGCGATCGGGGGGACGGCCGCAGAAGACTGTTGCTGCGACAACTCGTCCGCGGTGGCGTGGGCCAGCTCGTTCACCCTGGACTGCAGCAGGCCAAAGAAGATCGGGTCCAGGATCAGGGGACCCCCTATCCACCCGAGGTAGGGAATGAGCCCGAACACGCATGCGGCGATTGCCAGGCCGCGCAGATTCCGCGGCGGCAGACCTCGAAAGACGCGTTGCTCGGCGATCCGGTCGCACAGCCGGATGTAGATGAAGAACATCCAGTACAGGCTGAAAAACGGGATGAGCATGTACCCGATCGCCTTGCCGGCCGAAGGGTCGTTATAGCGCAGCTTCGCCATCTTGTCGTGCATCAGCCCGAAGTAGATCAGGTTGAATATGCCCAGCGTGACGATTGAGAGGACCACCACCGCTGCGACAGAAAACCTGCCCAACTCGTGCATCCTCGCCTGGGGCGAATCGGCGGAGACGATGTAGCTGGGCAGCGGATACGGCGCCGGCGGCGCGCCCTCACCCGGCTGGGCCGCCGAGGCCACGAACGGCAGCGCCGAACACTGGACGACCCTGCCGGAGTCGCAGCGGATCGTCGTGGTCGGGCTGACGCGTCCATCGCGCACCCACTGGAGCAGGCCCGCCTCGTCGACCGGGCCGTATGTCATGCCGTCCGCTGCAATCACCGTGTAAGATGCCATAGCACATCCTTCCAGTAGTCCGATGTGGCGGTTGGAATGGGAACCTAATGCTCCCGTACCCCGCGCCGAGTGTCAATATAAAAGGGACCGCGCTACATCTGGAAGATGGATTTCGTCATATCCACCCACTTGCGAAGCCGCGATCTGTCCCCGTTGGTGGTGTACACATCGCGGTAGAGGATCTCCACGTTGCAGTCCTTGGCGGCGGCATACGTATCCTTCATGTCCTTTTCGAGCAGGCCCCAGTCGGGGTTCGCTCCGCTTATGTAGGCCGGCGTCGGCTTGCGTGAGTAGACGTACCGCTTGCCCAGCATCTCGGCCGCCTTCGCAAAATCCGTCCATCCCGAAACCGAAACCGACCTCAGATTGGGTATCGCCTCCATAATCATCTCCAGCCGGTCGTCCACGCGTTCGCAGCACCCGTAGTAGATCAGGCCGAACCGCGTGCTCAGCTCGGCCAGGTACGGAAGGACGAACTCCTTGTACATCTCAGGCGAGATGCTCTCGGCTTCCTGCGATTCAGCCCAGCCCCACAGGTCCTTGAGGCTGACCTTGTCGCGGGAATCCGGCTGGGGCAGGTCCGAGACGTACCCGTAGCTGCGCGGGCCCGCCATCTGGCTGTCCGTGTTCAGGTCGAGGAGGCCCTCAGCCTCCAGGTACTCGAACATCGCGATGCGGTCCTTGAGCATGTAGGCCATGAGCTTGTGGATAGCCTCCGGATTGTCGTACACCCAATAGAGCAGCCCGTCATTGCCGATAAACCGGTAGACCTGCCAGGTCAGGCCGAAGAAGAAATTGCCGTTGAACCCCGTGTCGCCGAATTCCTCATCGCGGAACTCGTATATGAAGGGATCGTAATTGCCCAGCTTGACCGGCAGGATGTCGCCCATGGCATCTTCCAGCATCCCCTTGAACATCATGGTCCTGTCGCGGTTGACGGAGATACTGCGCTTCTTGAGCTTGCCGATGTCGTCGGGGCTGGCGATGGGGAAGCTGAATCTGTAGGCAATGGACGACTCTTCCTTGTCCAGCGGCGAGTGGATCTCCACGGGCACGCCGTAATCGGACCAATTCAGCCGCCAGCCGATCCGGTAATGCGGCTCGACGACAAGATCGTCGTCCAGCTCCTCGCCGTGGCGTATGGTGATTCGCATGCTCTGCTCGACCCTTCGCAGGTAGGGATCTTCGCAGAGGATATCATCGGGCCGGACGAATCCGTCGATCCATGCCGTCTCGAAGAGGATCATCGGCCGCTGCGGCTGCAGGTCGTGCACGGCCTTCCACTGGCGCTTGCGATCGGCCATCACCGGAAGAGATGCCAGCTCCATGTACTTCTTGGCCAGTTCCCGAATGACAGTCCTGTCGCTTTGAGAGACCATGTGTTTTCTCCTGGTCCGCGATTTCGCTCTATTGTATTGCTCTTGCGGCTGCGAACAAGTGTGCTTCCCGCGGAGGTGCATTAAGGTTTTGGGGAAAGTCGACGGGGTCCGAAAATGGGGACTGGCTCCGCAGGCCCGGCTTGCCAGGGCGACGCCGTGGCAAGCCCGGAGGGCCGGAGGTGCCTGTCCCCATTTTCGACCATTTTCGGCATTTCGGCGGAAAACGGGGGACAGGCACGTCTCCGCTCCGCTTCGCGTCGCTGCGCTTGAGCCAGTCCCCGTTTTCCTTCGTTTACCCCCAAAACCTTAATGCACCCTCCTACGGAGGCCAGATCACAATTGCATTACGCACGTCGGCTCGTACCGGCCGGCAACGTAGAGGGGAAATCGCTCGCCCAGGATTCCCCGGTGTGTCTGCAGAGCGAGGGCGGGGTTGTTGTTCTGCTCGGATAGATGCCCAAGGCAGGCCCATTTCATCCGTTTACCGGCGGCGGCGTTGAGCAGTTCTGCCGCTTCCACATTGGAAATATGGCCGCCGCAGCCGCGGATGCGCCGCTTGAGAAAAAGCGGGTAGGGGCCGTCGGCCAGCATCTGCGGATCATAATTGCTCTCGATGATCACAGCATCGAGCGAGCCGATTACCTCGTCCAGGCCGGGAAACACGTGCCCGAGGTCGGTTAAAATACCCAGCCTGCGTCGCCCGTCATCAACGACGAAGACCACCCCGTCCGCGCCGTCGTGTGGGGTAGGGATAGTCTCAACGCGGACCCGGCCGAACTTGATCTTGTCGGCTGGCTGGAAGTCGCGAACGTCATCGAGCAAGCCCAGCCGGCATCGGGCCGCGGCGGCTTGGTGGGTCTCGGGCGTGACGTAAACCGGCATGTCGAACTTACGCTGATAGATTCCCATGCATCGGGCGTGGTCGTGGGAAATGAGCAGGGCGTCCACGTCTCGGATATCCCGCCGGTGGGCAGCTAAGCGCAGCCGGGCCTGCCTGCCGGAGATCCCGGCATCGAACAGCAGCTTGACCCCCAATGCCTCCACGTAGATGCAATTTCCGTTGCTGCCGGATTGCAGCGATATAATCTTCACGAGCGTATTGTGCCCTTACGCTTTTCCCGGCGGGCGGATGTTGGCTTTCAGTTCCTTGTCGAACGCCTCCAGGAGCTTGGTCAGTCGCTTGACGACCTCGGGGTTCTTGGCGGCTACGTTGGTCTTCTCGCCGATGTCGGCCGTCAGGTCGAAGAGCTGCGAGCCGGTCAGCTTGGGTTCGCCCTTCTTGGGTTTTCCGCGTCTGGCGGGGGGCTTGAGGTGCAGCTTCCACTTTCCGCTGCGCACGGCGGCGAGCTGCCCGCGGCTGGTGTGATAGAAGAACGCGTCGTACGGCGTCTTGGCGCCCGCCTTTCCGGCCAGCAGGGGCCAGATGTCCTTGCCGTCGATGACGCGGTCGGCCGGGGCCTCCGTGCCCGCCAGCTTGGCGACGGTCGGCAGGAGGTCCATTATCGTGCACAGTTCGGTGCAGGTCTTTCCCGCGGGGATCTTTCCGGGCCAGCGCATGATGCACGGCTCGCGCATGCCGCCTTCCCACGTGCTGCCCTTCTTGCCTCGCAGCGGCCCGGCCGAGCCGGCAGCCGGACCGTTGTCCGACGTGTAGACCACCAGCGTGTTCTTGTCGATGTCCAGCTTCTTGAGGGCCGCGAGAATCTGCCCCACGCCCCAGTCGATGCACTCGATGACGTCGCCGAACAGCCCGCCCTTGCTCTTGCCCTTGAACTTCTTGGAGATGTGCAGCGGACCGTGCGGCATGGTGTGGGGCAGGTACACGAAGAACGGGCCGCCCTTGTTGGCTGTGATGAACTTTATCACTTCCTGGGTGTAGCGTTCGGTGAGTTCCGGCTGGTTGGCGGGATACTCGATGACCTCTTCGTTTCGCATCAGGGGCACGGTGCTGCGTTTCCTTTCGCCGGACTTGCGCTTGGCGTCGTCGAGGTCGGCCGGGAGCTTGGCGTCCTTGGCGTAGGACATGCCGGCCGGAAGCCACATGTCGTTGCTGAACGGGATGCCGTAGTAGTAGTCGAAGCCCTGGCTGGTCGGCAGGAACTTCTTCTGGTGGCCGAGGTGCCACTTGCCCACGCAGGCGGTGGCGTAGCCTTGCTTCTTAAGCAGCTCGGCAATGGTGACCTCCTTGGGATTCAGGCCCCTGGTGGAGTTGGGGAACAGCACGTGCTGGTGCATCCCGACGCGCCTTGGATAGCAGCCCGTCATCAGCGACGACCGGGTCGGAGAGCAGACCGGAGCGGTTACGTAGAAGTCCGTGAACTTCATGCCCTCTTCCGCCATGCGGTCGAGGTGCGGCGTCTTGAGCTTCGTGGCCCCATAGCAACTGAGATCGCCGTAGCCCTGGTCGTCGGCGTAGATGATGATGACATTGGGTTTGCCAGGCCCGGATGCCTTGGCGGCAGAGGCTCTACCCGCGGCTACAGCCGCTGTCACACCTGCGCCCAGTGTCTTCAGTAAATCGCGTCGGTCGAATGTTGCTTTCATGATTATCTCCGTGTGGTTGCCTCGGATTGAGTCGGACAGTCTACCATGACTGCACCCGTCTGAGAATGGCCTTGTCACCGCCTTGGCCTGAGATAGAATCACTGGTTACGCCCCGCGATGGCCGCGGGTACAAGGGAGAACCAAATGCAGACCAACCGTCGTGAGTTCCTGAAAGCCGTTGGCGCCGGTGCATGCCTTGCCGCGGCCGGACGCATTTCGGCCGCTGAGGCTGCCCCGGCCCCCAAACCCAACATTGTCCTGTGCATGGCCGATGACCAGGGCTGGGGCGACATGGCCTACAACGGGCACAAGGTCCTGAAGACCCCGAACTTTGACGCCATGGCCGCGGCTGCACTGCGTTTCGACCGTTTCTACGCGGCTGCACCCGTCTGCTCGCCCACGCGGGGCAGTGTAATGACCGGGCGGCATCCGAACCGGTTCGGCTGCTTCAAGTGGGGCTACCCGGTTCGCCCGCAGGAAACCACCCTCCCGGAGGCCCTCAAGACCGCCGGGTATGTCTGCGGACACTTCGGGAAGTGGCACCTGGGGTCGGTTCGTCTCGGCAGCGGCCTGACGCCCGGCGACAACGGGTTTGACGAGTGGCTGTCGGCACCGAACTTCTACGACAACGACGCCATTTTGAGCCGGCAGGGTAAGGCGGTGCAGACCAAGGGCGAGAGTTCGATGGTCGCCGTTGACGCCGCGCTGGAGTTCATCCGCAAGCACGCCAAGGGACCCAAGCCGTTCCTGGCGGTCGTCTGGTTCGGCTCGCCGCACGGCCCGCATCGGGCGGTGGAGGTCGACCGCGCGCCGTACAAGGACCAGCCGCAACGGTCTCAGCATTTCTACGGCGAGATCACCGGCATGGACCGCGCGTTCGGCAAGCTCCGTAAGGAGTTGGGCACACTCGGCATCCGCCAGAACACCATCCTGTGGTACTGCAGCGACAACGGCGGGCTGCGAACGGAGTCGTCCGGCGGCCGGGGCAAGAAGGGCCAGATCTACGAAGGCGGCCTTCGCGTGCCGGCGATTCTGGAATGGCCCGTCCGCATCACCAAGCCCGCCCGCACCCCCGTGCCCTGCGTGACGAGCGACATCTATCCCACGCTGTTGGAGATCGTCGGCGTGAAGATGAAGAACCAGCCTCCCCTGGACGGCATCAATCTGGTGCCCCTCCTGGACGGCCGGATGAAGAAGCGGCCCAGTCCCATCGGATTCTGGCAACACACCCAGGGCGGCCGGAGCACGCCCAGCGCGAAGCTGATGGCCGAGCTGCTCAAGGCCCAGCAGGCCGGAGAGAAGATCGACCCGCACACCTTCGGCAAGGACGCAGGCAAGGTCACGAAGCAGTATCCCCAAGACAGCTTCCCCGGCCATGCCGCGTGGCTCGATTGGCCGTGGAAACTTCATCGCATCCAGAGAAAGGCCGGCCAAGCCAAATTCGAGCTGTACAATCTCAGCAAAGACCCCACCGAAGCCAAGGATCTCGCCAAGCAAAACGCCGACCGGACCAAGGCCATGAGAACCGCACTCGAAGCCTGGCAGGTGTCGGTGGTCCGCAGCCTCAACGGAAAGGACTATCGCTGAGCGCTTAGCCGGCCGGACTGCGGGTTTCCTACTTCTGGGTCTGCACCGTAACCGACGCGCTCATCGGGCTGCGGTTGCTGCTGTCGTCGAAGCTCCGCACGGCGAAGTGGAGCACCTTTCCCTCGGGCAGGGGGGCCACGACGAAGCGTTCCGCCCGGCCGGGTGCGGCGGGCTTGGGTTCGCCGGTCAGGTTCGCTGCCCGCCACCAGTTTCGCTTTCGGCCGAAGTCGCGGCCGTAGTCGAACTGCTCGTAGGGGACTATCGGCAGGGCCGCCGCCTTGACCTGATAGCGGACCACGCGTCCACCGCCGGCGTCGGCGGGCGCGGTGAAGCTCACCTCGGCCTTGCGGCCCGGCAGGAGACGGATCTTCAGATTTGTGACGGCCGCAGGTGGCAGGGCGTCGCGGCGCGGGTGCGAGGTCTCGTAGAACAGGCGTGACGCGGCAAGGACGGTGTCATCCTTGGGCGGCCTGTGGCTGGCGAACATGCCCACCCCGTCGCGTCCGGCGTTGAGTTTCTTCGTCTGGTACCGCCGCTTCGACCCGTAGTGCCAGAACTCACGTGCGGCCTTCAGCAGCGCCTGCTCGCCCGTCAGCGAGTAGCCCTTCGTACACGCATCCACGTAGTGCCGCGTGTAGTAGCCCGAATGGACGCAGCCCTCGCCGTCGCGGGTGTCGGTGTGGTCGAAGGCCCACGGGTCGTAAATCTTACCGAACTCGGGCACATCGAGGTACGTGTAGTACCACGTCTGGTGGCATTTGCGGCTGAGCATGTACCGGGCGCTGAACTGGGCGAAGCCGATCGCGAAGTCCTGCATGTCCTCATCGCCGAAGGCCCTGGCGTAGATCTCCGCGCCGTTCTGGATGTAAACGTGCATCCACGTGCCGCCCATGGCGTGGACCTGCCACGTCTTGCCGTCGCGGCCCAGCGATTCAATGTTGTTGCCGCGTACGACGATCTTCACCCCGTTGCGGTCCATCCACTGCCTGGTCTTCGCCGAGAGATTCTTTGCGGGCATCTGCCCGATGCGGCTGCAATGAAAGCCCCGCTCGTCCAGCAGCGGGCTGGCCCACAGCGTCCGCGCGGCCAGACCGCACAGGTCGCGAACGAATGCGTTGCCGGGGTCCCCCTGGGCTACGCGCATCATCACCTCGAAGCCCCGCCCGAAGCCGCGGATGGATCCCACGGGCGTCTTGCCGGGCGTGAAGTTGCGATATCGGCGGAACTCGCTGTCCTTCTGCTCGACGTTGTCCTCCGCCGCCCGCAGGGCGTCCACGTCGCCGGTCAGGCAGTACCAGTCGACCAGCCCCGAGCCATAAAAGTGGCAGTAGCAGCTCTTGGCCTGGGCATGCCGCCACAGGTCCGCGCACTCCAGGCTCGCCTTGCGCTCGCCCCAGTTCGCTCCCCACTTGAAGTTCCACTTCTGCCGCACCGGCTTGTTGCCCGGCGGCCCGCCCTGGGGGAACCAGATGGCCCCGTCCTTCCATCGCCAGCCGTCGGTGCGCCACCCCTGGAGGTCCATGTGGTAGCGGGCCCACGCCTCGGCCAGGTCCCACCAGCCGCGCTGTTGCGTGCGGAGGTACATCAGCAGCAGGCCCTGGACGCTGTCGGCTTCGCTTTCGTAGTGGTTGTCCTCCCAGTCGACGAACATGTCCGGGCGCGGCTTGGCTTCGCGCGGGAGCTGCCCATCCTTGAACGCCCATGACCACTTGCGGTAGCAGGCGATCTCGTCGGCCAGCGAGCCGAACCGGCCCGTGCCGAGCGCCTCGCAGTCGCTGTAGTGCTCGGACGGGGCGGTAACCCACAGTCGGCTGCGCGACGCCTTGGCCAACAGGCCCAGCGAAGCCGCGTCCGCCGGGGCGTCGAAGTCGATCAGATACTCCGATGAGTGGTGGCTGCAGTCGTACAGCCAGAACCCCTGCGACTGCCACGGCTGACCCACGCGCCGGTCCTTCTTGAACTTCCGGTCCTTGGGGCCGTCGAACCGCTCGGCGATCGGCTCCAACGTCAGCGTCGTCATCCCCGCGGCGAGCCGGCGGGCCGGGTTGCTCGCGAACAGGCGATCGCACACGAAGACGGTCCGCTTGCCCGTCGCGGCGATCCAGCCGGCAGGTGCGTCTTTCGGACCGTTGCCCGTCCATAGAATCTTCGTAAGCGAACCCGCCCGCGCCGCGCCGGGAATGTCCTGATACGTGCGGTGCAGGTACAGCCCCTGGTGTATCCACCCGACCGGGCCGGTCTTCAGCGGCTTGGCCGCACCCAGCAGAACGCTGCGCGTCGCGTCGGCCAGACGCAACTCGATCGCCGCCCGCTTCACCAGCGCGACCGTGTACTGCTCGGGGTTGGAGTTCCGCAGCTTGAGCTTGACCAGCACGCGGCTCTTGCCCGCCCAGGCCGTGATCCACGCCTGGTAGCCCGTCTTCAGCGGGTCGCCCGCGAATTGGCCGGTCACCTCCAGCGTGATGCGCTGCGGCCCGGCATGCCAGAGCCTGATCGTTTCTGGCGGCCCGGCGGCAAGCTGCCGCGTCTGCCACTTCGCGGGATCGTTCCAGGCCTTTCGCCCGTAAAGCTGCACGCACGTGAGCTTGCCCCCAATAACCATCTGCTTGCCGGCAACGGTGACGGCGTCGAACAGGCCGAACGGTTTGTCTTTCGCGACGGTAAAGCGAATCTTGCCCGTATCAACGCTTACCCCACTCGCGTCCTGGCGGACCTTAATGCCCGGTGGCGGCTTGACCGCGGACTTCGCCGCACGGAGTACGTACCTGTTCGTGCCGGACGCTGCTACGTCGTCCTGGAAGTCCAGCAGCACCCACCGCAGCGTGCCGTCGGTGTGCACCACCAGCGGCGTAACCTGGCATGGCAGTTCCGTACCGTCCGCGCGGAACAGGGCGAAGGGCTGGTCCTTCTTGAACCGTCCGGGCGGCAGCGGCAGGCCGCCGGATATGCACTCACCCCGCCGCGCCACGCCGACGGGTTCCTGGACGGTAAGCGGCAAGGCAAACTGCTCGGCCGGGCACACCGCGGAGACCAACAGCACGATCAAACCCGGAACCAATCCATGCAGATGTGTGCGGGAATGCCACATGGCGAGTCTCCCTTAAGTGAATCGCAGCCGCGGCCGGCTGCGGCGCACCCGCTCAGTAGCCGGACCCGTAAATCCAGACGCCGGCCAGCGCCAGGTAGGCCCCTTTTTCGCCGGTGGTAAGGCCGATCTTAACGTGCTTGGCCCTTACCGTCGTCTTCAGGTCGATCAGCCACGACCGCTGGAGCTTCGCCGCACGCCAGACCGGCGTCCATGTCCGCCCGGTCGCGGACACCGAGACGGCCAGGCCCTTCGTCTGCCGCCAGTACGGGCCCCGCCTGTTGTCGATGACAATCCGACTGATCGGCTGTGATTTCTTCAGGTTGATGACCACGTGCGGATTGGCTTCCAGGTTTGTGCTAAACGCAAAATCGTCCGCATACAGCTTGCCCTCGCCGCTCAGGAGGGTTCCCAGCGGCGGGTATTGCTTGGAGGTTTGCTCGTATATGCTGCTCGGCTTGTACGACGCGCCCTTGGAGATCCACTTCAGGCTGCGCTCATACGGGTCGAGTCGCTTCAGCTTCACCGAGTGCCACACCACGTTCGAAGCGTACGTCCCCAGGCCGAACGTCTTGGTCGGCATCGGCCAGAGGCTCGATATCCCCAGCGAAGACTGCTTGCCCGACCACGCGATAATCTTCTTCCCGTCAAGCATCGCTGTGATCTGGGCGTTCTTGCCTTTGACCCGCACGCGGATGTCCAGGAGGGCCCTGGCTCCGATGCGCAGCGGGCCTTGCTTATCTTCGCTCTTGATGGTGGTCACATTGTCGCTGCCGGGCTGCCGCCCGTCGATCTCGGCCAGCCCGCTGTAGAGGCCCTTCCATCCGCCGAGTATCAGGCCTACGTCCCCGGTGCCGACTGGCAGGATTACTGAGCCCTCGGTCCCCTGCTTGACAGTCAGGGCGACCTCGAGGTCGTAGCTGCCCAATGCGGTAATGGGTGCGACAATGAGCCCGCGGCTTGGGCAGGAGGCTACCAGTTCGCCGGCTTGGCGGACCCACTTGCCCGACACCACCTGCCTGGCCGGATCGATGAGCTGAAGCAGGTCGATCCACTGCGTCTGGCCCGCTCGGGTAGTGGGGGTGGGCCGCTTGACACCCAGCTTGTTCATCCGCTCTTCGAGACTCCTCAGCGCCAGGGTGCCTGCCACGCCCATCGCATCCCTGGCCTTGTGTAGCGACAGGAAGCGATGGTAGTAGTCAGCTGCGCGGCCCGCTGCGGTGGCCTTACTCGTCGGCGTGGTCCCCTTTTCGATGAGCTGATCGTACCACCGGCCCAGTTCCAGGCACTGGGTCTCGTTCAGTTCCGCCAAAGGTTTCATCGCAAGGGGCACATACTTTCGCAGCGACTCATCGCAGTTATCCCTCAGGCGTTTGGCCGCCTCGGCGGGTGAGTCCAGGCCGAGCAGGTATATCTGGACCAGACTGTTGCGCGATGCTGTGTCGCCGGGATTCGCCCCCAGCTTCGCCCGCAGGCCGTCTATGACGTTTTGAATCTGCACGACATGGATCCCGGCGATCAACTTCGCCGTGATTTCCTCCTGCCCGGGAAGATTCAGCTGCTTCGCGACCGCCAGGGCCTCCCGGTACAAGGCGGACGCTTCCTTTCTGTCATGCCCCTTGGACTTCTCCTCGGCCGTCTTGAGCAGCATCCTTACCAGCAACCGCCCATAGCGATAATTGTCCGTGCCGGTGGCCCGGCTATAAAGGAGACGATAGACGGCTGTCCGCTTCTGGGCCCAAAGGCCGGCGCGCTTGGCATCCACCTTGTCCAGGATGTTCAGGGCTTCAGCTGCGGAACCAAGTCCGCCCGCGGCCTTGATGCCGTATTCGTACACCGCTTCACAAACCGCCACCTGGACCTTCGGATCGTCCGAGAGCATCTTTGCCGCCGCGAGCAGTCCTGCCGCCGCATCGGCGTCGCCCTTGGCGGATTTCACAATGCGCTGGATAAGCTTCTGCGTGGGGTCGAGCTGCTCCTGCGCCGCCGCCGGCAGCGCCCCGCACGCGACAATCACAAGCATCATCGCAGCAAAACGTGATCTATCTTGCCGTTTCATGGCATCACCCCTCTATCTCGTCTTATGCTCTCCGGCCTTGTGTCAAAGCCGCCAGGGGGAGCGCATGGCGCGGTCGAGCATGCGGGCGGCCTGGTCGTCGCCGATAATCTGTTCCTTTTTCGGGTCCCACTTGATCTTACGCCCGGTGCGGATGGCGATATCGCTGAGGTGGCTGATCGTATCGGAGCGCACGGCGTCAACGATGTTGCTAACCGGCTGGGTTCGCGTCTTGATCGCTTCGATCAGGTTGTGTTGGTGGTGCCGGCTGACCGGAAGGTGCACGTCGTTGGGGCCGATCGTCGAAGTCGCCAGCGACGGTGGATCCGTCCGGAACTTGCCGCGGCTCCGGCCGACCTGGACTGTTCCCTTCGTGCCGTAGAAGATCGTCAGGTCGCCGCCGTCGATGAACTTAAACTCCGTGCCGTCGGCGAAGCGCCCGCGGATATTCCAGTGGGTGACGGTGCTGAAGAGGCCCTCGGTGGGAATCCTGCCCGTACCCTCGATCTCGACGGGCACGGCGCCTTCGAGGTCCCATCCCCACACGCCGATATCCAGCGGGTGGGCGCCCCATCCGCCGAGGAATCCGATCGAGTTGTCGTACACGTGCCAAGAGCCCGCGTTCGTGCAGCGGTGCTGCGTGTACGGTGACCAGGGCGCCGGGCCCAGCCACATGTTGTAGTCCAGATCGTCGGGCACGGGGATGGGCTTGGTGGACCCGCCCGAGGCCCCGGCCGGTGCGTGGACCTCGATCTTCGTGACCTTGCCGATCCGCCCACTGAGGACCAGCTCGCACGCGCGCCGAAGGTGCGCCGACGACCGCTGCTGCGTGCCGTATTGGAACATGCGCCCGTTCCGCTGGATCGCCTCACGCAGGGCGATGTTCCACTTCACGCACAGGCCCAGCGGCTTCTCCACGTACATGTCTTTGCCCGTCCGCGCGGCTTCCAGGGCGGCCGGCACGTGCCAGTGGTCCGGCGTGGCGATCACAACCCCGTCGATGTCGTCGCGGGCGAGCATCTCGCGGAAGTCGGCGTACATCTTGCAGACCTTGCCGCCGTACTTCTTGTTGATGTAGTCGGCGGCCCGCTGCCGGCGGCTCTTGAACGGATCCGCCACGGCCACGGACTGGGAGTCCTTCAGGCCCACGAACCCTCGCATAAGCCCGCTGCCCTGGCCGCCCACGCCGATGTGGCTCATGATGATGCGATTGCTGGGGGCGTTTGCCCCGAAGACCGACGATGGCACGATGGTCGGCAGGACAACCGCCGCGGCTGCCGTCACGGACGCACGCTTCAGAAAACGCCTTCTCGTAAGTTTGTCTTTCATGGTTTGCTCCATTCGCTTGTGGAGATAGTGTATCAGATTGAGGGCTATTCTTCCTTCTTGTCGGTATCGAGGCCGTAGATTTCCAGCTCCCGTATGGCCGGCGAGTTGCCGTAGTAGCCCGTGATCTTCAGCTCAACCGCCTTGCACGTGGTTTCCCCAAACGCTGCGGTCATGCGGTTGTTCTGATACTGCGCGTTGCGGATGCTCTTGACGACCTTGCCGTCGCAGATGATCTCGAAGTCCTTCGGTGCGTAGCTGTGCTGCTGGAAGCCCGTGATGCGGAGGGCGGCGATCTTGCGCGGCGCGGGGAAGGTAACCACCAGGCGGTACAGCTTCCTGCCGTCCGCCTCGTCCCAATATGTATCCTCCTTGCCGTCGATGGCGGCCTGGTCGCCGGAAGCATTCCCGTCGCTTTCAAGTCCGTCGGGGCTGGTGGCCTTCGCGTCGCGAGCCAGGTTCACGGGCTTGGAAAGCTCGATCAGGATTCGCGTTGCCTCCGCGCGGATAGGCGCGGCGACCTTCGATGCCGCGATCCGCTTCAGGGCCGCTCCCACCGCCTGCGGCTGCGAGACCCACAGCGAGTCGGCGACCTTGACGGCCGCCAGAGCGGCCTCGTCGGCCACGGCAGATTCCTTCATGCACGACTCGGCCAGCTCCAGTGCCTTGAGGCTTCGCAGGCCCGCCAGGCCCGCCAGGATGGCCTTCTTTTCGTCGGGGCGGCCTGCCACGGCCATTGCCTTGGCGTACAGGCCCGCCATCGCGTCCGGCTTGCGGTCCGTGGCCTTGCCCGACAGCTTGACGAAAGCCCGAAGGGCCAGCACCCGCGGAACCGTCTCCTTGGCCGATGCCGCCAGGGAAAGCAGCTCCTCCAGAGGCGTCGCGTCGGGCCATTCGCCCAGGGCCAGGATCGCGGCAGTGCGGACGTCAGCGTTCTTATCCTTGGCGCCCGTTCGGATGGCCGCAAGTGCCTTCGGCCCACCGAACTTGCCCAGCACCCTCAGGAGCGACCCGGTCGTCTTGGCGTCCGCGCCGGACATGGCCGGCAGGACGTGGGTGGTTGCGGCGTCTTGTCCGCCGGCGCGGCGGCAGATCGTGATAAGCGCGGTCTCCAGGGCCGAACGCTCGCCGTCACTGGCGGCCTGCTGCAGCAGGCGGATCACAGCCGGGCACATGCCGGCGTCGGCGAGCTTGCCCAGCGCCTTGACAGCTTCAGCGCGCACGGATTTATCCTTGTCGCGGGCCGCAGGCAGCAGGGCGGGTGCGGCAGACTTCACGCCGCGTTCGGCCAGCGCGCCGATTACCTCACGGCGGACCGGTGCGTCGGCCGTCTTCAACTGGTCGGTCATGGCCTTGGCCACGCCCTCGCCGCGCAGCCGGGAGAGGCTGAGGCGAGCGAGGCGCTGCTCGGCGCCCTGCTTTTCGGCGGCGAGCTTGGCCAACAATGGGACCGTCGATGCGTCGCCCAGCTTGCCCAGGGCCGCCACTGCAGCGAGGCGGACAGCGGAGTTCTCACTTGATGCTTCCTTCGCGATGGCCGGCAGGGCGGACGTGGCGCGGCGCTCGGCCAGCGTCTCGATGACCACCGCCCGCACGGATGGGGCCACCTTGGGCAACTGGCCCGCAAGAGCCTGCACGAGCTTCTCGTCGCGGCCAAGGCGAACCGCCCGGACGGCCGCCAATTGCATCGCCGGATCTTTGCCCGTCAGCGCCGCCATCACGGTGTCTGCAGCGTCTTTGCTGCAGGCGACGAGTCCGGGGAAGGCGGCCAGACGCATATGCTTCGGCCGGTTCGAGGCGGACAGTTCCTGAAAGATGGGCGCCGCCCGGTCGGTCTTGCCGTCGGCGAGGAGCCCGTTGGCGCATCGCAGCAGGGCGTCGCCGAGCCAGCGTTGCAGCTTTGCGGGGACCTTTGCCCTGGCGGCCCAGAGCGCGTCGGTGGCCTGCGTGCCGCCGATCTTGCCCAGCGCGTCGATCGCCGCCCCGGCTGCCAGGGGGTCATCAGCGGTAAGCGAGGGCGCAATGGCGTCCACCGCCTTCGGGTCGCGGCGCTCGCCCAGCGAGGAAATCAGGCCGGCCTTCGCCGGGCCCTTGGCCTTTGCCAGGGCCGACCGCATCGCCGCCAGGGGCGCATCGCCTGGAATCCGCTGAAGCGCCGACCGCGCCGCCATCGACAAATCCTTATCGCCCAGCAGGCCCGCCAGTACCGGCACCTGAGCGTCGCCGGCGACCAGCGATAGCTGCCCGCATACGAACTTCTTGCAGTCGGGCGTCACGTCGCTGCCAAGCACGGCCGCGAGCTTCTCCGCCATCTGTTTACGTGCTGCGGTGTCGCCGGCCGCGGCCTGAACAACCTTCTGAACAGCAACGAGCGTGCTGCGGCTCTGACCGAACTTGTAGGTACCGATCGCCTTGATCGCAGCATCGGCCTCGGCGCCCGCGCTAACCACAGCTGGGAGAATTGCCGGCAGGGGTGTGCTCGTAGCTGTAGTGTTGTCTGCCAGCCGGGCGACCTTCTTGGCGGGCGGCGGCTTTACCTTGCCCGTGGCCGCCCACTCCGTGCCGCGAAGCATCAGCTTCTGCCAGTTCGGGTTACTCATCGCCTTCGTTCCGTGGCCGAGCACAAGATTGAACCCTCTGCCCTTGCCGATCTGCGTGTATATCACCACCGGCTCCTCCGCACCGGAGCCGCCCCTATTCTTCGCCGAGAACGCCGTGCAGAGGACCTTCTTATCCGGCTGGGCCGCCATGCGGTGCCACAGCTCGTCGAAGATCTTGAAGTTCTTCATCCCGGCCGTCACGGGGTGCTTGGGGTCGGCGATTTTCACCTCGAACTCGTGCTGCCTCCCGTGGCCGGTTCCCTTCCCCCAGGTCGCGCCGACGAGCTTCTGGAACTCCGGCCAGGTCGCAAAGGCGGTGCTTGCCGCGTGGAACACCACGAGCCCGCGGCCGCCGCGGATGAAGTCCAGGAAGGCCTTCTCCGTTTCGGCGTCCCAAAACCGCTTGCGGATGTTGGGCCAGGGCGTCCAGTTGCTGACGATGACGTCGCATGCCTTGAAGTCCGCGGCCTTGAGCTTCTCCGGCTCGTTCGTGACGGTCACGGTGAAGCGTTCGCTCTCCTTGAATATCTTCACCAGTGCCGGCGTGGTCTTCTTCCAGTTGTGGTTGTTGTTACCGCTCAGCAGCAGGACTCGCAGCTTGATGGGCTTATCCGCGCCCACGGCGACAGATACAAACCCAAGCGCCATCGCAACGGCGACGATAGTCTTGATTCTGCTCATTGTGTGGTCCTTCCTCGGGGCGACGTCTCGCCGAAGCCCGGAATCGTGGGTGATCGTACGCTGATTCTACCTCTGCCTGCGGCCGCCGCAAGCTCCAATGCCCGTCCGACCGTCGCCGCACGGGCCGGTGGCGTCTTGCCGGGCCGGGCCAGCCCGCCGGAATCACTTCTCACATTCATGAGTAGTCGCTACTATGTCCGTTCGCTCGAGATGAAACGGACCCGGTACATTACTGTCGTTATTGCGTGCGCCGCCCTGGTGGTCGGCTGCAAGAAAGATCAGAAGAAGATCGTCAGGCTGGCGACGACAACCTCGATTGAAAACTCCGGACTTCTGGCGGTGCTGGTTGGGCCGTTCCGCAAGAAAGCCGGTATCGACGTGCAGGTGATGCCGATGGGCACGGGCAAGGCGCTTCGGACCGCCCGCGACGGCAATTGTGATGTGGTGCTGACCCATGCACCGCAAGCCGAGGAGCAGTTCGTCAGTGAGGGTTGGGGCGTAGGCCGCACACAGGTGATGTACAGTGATTTCGTCATCGCCGGGCCGGCGGCTGACCCCGCGCAGATCAAGGGCATGAAATGGCCCGCCGACGCGGTGAAGAAAATCGCGGCGGCAAGAAACGCCTTTGTCTCTCGCGGAGACAACTCCGGCACGCATGCGAAAGAGATGGGGCTTTGGCGGGCGGCCGGACTCGAACCGGCCGGTGACTGGTACCGCTCTGTCGGCAAGGGGATGGGCGATGCCCTGACCATGGCCGACGAAATGCGGGCCTATGTGCTGGTCGACCGGGGAACGTTTATAGGGTTTCGCAGCAAGATCGACCTGGTGGTGCTGGTTGAGGGCGACAAGTCCCTGTACAACCCGTACAGTGTCATCGCGGTCAATCCCGCCAGGCATCCGCACACAAAGTATGATGAAGCCATGAAGTTCATCGAGTTCCTGACCTCTGACGAAGGCCGGAAGCTCATCGGTAACTACAAGCTGGACGGAGAAACCCTCTTCCATCCGTGGCCGAAGGAGAGCAAACCGCCCGCGACCACACAGGGCAGTGGTAGTTCATGATCGAAGCGCTGAGAAAAGCCGGCCAGCTCATCTGGGCCCTCGACCCGGATCTCCTGGCGTGCGTATGGGTGTCGCTGGTCTGCTCGTTGACGGCGACGGCCCTTGCGGTACTGGCCGGGGCGCCTGTTGCGGTCCTGCTCGCGCGCAAGCGCTTTCTGGGCCGGCGGGCATGGCTGGTGGCGGCCCACACGGGCATGGCCGTACCGACGGTGGTGATCGGCCTGCTCCTTTACAGCCTGCTGAGCCGCACGGGTCCGGCGGGTCCGCTGGGGATGCTGTACACGCCAGAGGCGATTATCCTGGGCGAGTTTGCTTTGGGCTTCCCGATTATCGTTGCCTTGTTTTCCAGCGCGGCGGCCTCGCTGGATCCCAAGCTCGAGATGACGGCTCGCACGCTTGGAGCGGGGCGGTTTCGGACCTTCTGGACGGTCGTCCGCGAGGCGAAGGTCGGGCTGATTGCCGCGACGATGGCCGCATTCGGCCGTCTCTGCTCGGAACTGGGCATTGCCATGATGCTCGGCGGGAATATCAGGCACCACACACGGACAATGACAACGGCCATCGCGGTGGAAAGCGCAGGCGGCGAATTCGCCCTCGCTTTGGCGATGGGGCTGATTCTTCTGCTGATCGCATTGGGCATCAACATCGCTGCACAGCTCTTTCGCCTGCCGTCATGGAAGCGACATCCGGATGTTTTGTGAATGCTGTGACATAATCGTTCGTTACGGTCGGGCCGTTGTGCTCGACGTGAAGCGGCTGGTCGTCCCCGCCGGGCGGATCACCGGTATTGTCGGGCCGAACGGCGCCGGCAAGACGACGCTGTTGGAGGTGATGGCGCTGCTTCGCCGCCCGTCGCGCGGCCGCGTGAGCTTGTGGGGGCAACCTGCGCGGGATGCAGGTCCGAAACTTCGCCGCGAGGTTGTAATGGTCATGCATCCGGGGTACATGTTCCGCGGGAGCGTGTTGCAGAACGTCATGTACGGCCTGAAGGCACGCGGCATAGAGCGAAAGGCCGCGGCTATCCGGGCGGGGGAGGCGCTGGACATGGTGGGCCTGGCCGAATTTGCCCGTCGCGACGTGGTGGGATTATCTGCAGGCGAACGCCAGCGGGTTAACCTTGCCCGGGCCATCGCCGTCCAGCCGCGTGCTATACTGCTTGATGAGCCCACCGCCAACGTGGACTCTCAGACGGTTGAGGTTGTCGGGGGGCTGCTTGTCCGACTTCGGGACCAGCAAGAAACGACGATCGTCTATGCAAGCCCGGGCCACAACCAGCTCCATGACGTTACCGATCAAGTCATTGAACTTGCAGCCGGGCGCGTGCGGGGCAGTGACGAGCCGCCAAGTCACGATTAGCTCCCTGTCGGGTCCCAATCGAGATGCGCCTATCGCGGCGCTTCTCTATAAACCCCAGGGCTCCCGCGTGGAGCGGTGCATCATGCCTGAAGCGCCCGGATCGTTGATGATCTGCTCGCGCTCGGGATCCCACCGGATCTTGCGGCCGAGGATCATTGCTATGTTGCCCAGGTGAGCGACCGTGACGGAACGATGGCCGATCTCGATGGGGGTGATGGGGTCCCTGCGGGTCTTGACGCAGTTGAGGAAGTCGCGCCGGTGGCCCTGGCGATGATCGCCGGCAGGGCGGGGCAGGTGGATCTCGTTCGGGCCGAGTTTCACCCTGAGGAGGCTTGGGGGATTGGCGTAGGCTCGGCTGCGGGTGACGTGCACCCAGCCCTCGCTACCGATGAAGCGGACGCCCTGTGTGACATGGTTGTCACTGGCGACGCGCATGGTCAGGCCGCCGGCGTAGGTGCAGGTGAAGTCATAATCAATGGCGGCGTCCCACAGTCCGTCAGCGGGGAAGACGCCCTTGCCGGACACCTCCACGGGGCCGGTGTGGTCGACGCCCATTCCCCAGTGGGCAATATCGATGTGATGGGCGCCCCAGTCGGTAACCTGGCCGCCCGAGTAATCGTGAATCCACCTGAAGTTCCAGTGGCAGCGTTTTTCCGTGTAGGGCGCCAGCGGCGCGGGCCCGAGCCATCTTTCGTAGTCAAACCATTTGGGCACGGGCATGACCGGCTGGGGGCCGATCGCCGCGCCGTGCCCGATTCCCACTTCCACTCGCTGCAGTTTGCCTATGCGGCTGTTCCTCACAAGCTCGCACCCAAAGCGAAAGTGCCGCGTTGACCGCTGCCAACTGCCCGTCTGCCAGACAATACCGTATCGGCGGACCGCGCGAACCATGTCTCGGCCTTCGCTGATGGTTCGGGCAAGCGGCTTTTCGCCATAGATGTCCTTGCCGGCCCTGCAGGCGAGGATCGACATGATCGAATGCCAATGGTCCGGCACGGCGATGCAGAGCGTGTCCAGGTCGTCGCGGGCCAGCAGGTCGGTGAAATCATGAACCTTGTCACAGTCGGTGTTGCCGTAGTGCTTGTTGATTGTCTCAGCCGCCTTGTCGCGGCGTTTGGCATCCACGTCACAGACGGCCGTAATCCGGCAGTCCTTCTCCTGGAGGAAGCCTTTGACGTGACGCAAACCCATACTGCCAAGGCCGATGATAGCCATCGTCAGGCTGTTGCTAGGGGCGGGCTTGGGGCTGCGGCCCAGGACGGAAGCCGGGATAACCAAGGGAGCCGCTACCGCAGCCGCAGCGCCTTTGACAAACGCGCGACGCGAGATGTTACCCCGCTTTGGCTTCATCCACGCGCCTCGATCAGCAATTCGATCCATTTGGGGACGTAGTGCGGGTGATCGTGGTACGTGCGGCCGCTGACGAGGTTGCGGTCCACCACGCACGCTTCATCGACGAAGATTCCTCCGCACACCTCGAGATCGAACCGGCACTTTGGGACGGTGGCCATGCGCCGGTCCTTGACACAGCCGGCATAGGCGGGAATTTCCACACCGTGACACACGCAGCCGATGGGCTTGTTGTTTTCGAAGAAGTGCTTCGTGATGCGGACAAGATCATCATCGTAGCGGATATATTCAGGAGCCCGCCCGCCGGAGAAGAAAATGCCCACGTAGCCCGCCGGGTCGACATCCGCAAAGGCGATATCCGCCTCGATTGTGTAGCCTTCCCATTCCTTGGTGATCGTCCAGCCGGGCTTGACCTCGTGCATGACCATCTGGTACTTGCGCTTTTCGGGCGCGGCTACTACCGGCTCAAAGCTGTCTTCCTGCACGCGATACAACGGGTACAGGGTGTCGACCGTCTCGCTTGCGTCGCCCACAATGAAGAGGACCTTGTTGCTCATTGTCCGTTCTCCTTTGCTCAGCAGGATGAGTATTCCGCGCGGAACGGATGCGGGAATTCATTCTGCTACGGCGACCTGCGGCGGCCCCGAAGTGCGGCAGTGAGCTCTTTCACATATTCCTTGTACAACTCCACTACCTGCTGTTCGGTCGGCGATTTGGCGATGACCAGTCGGGAACGGGCGGTTGCCGTTTGCCCCGCCTTTACGTCCCGGCCGAACAACGACAGATAGAGCGAGAAGTGCCCCTCTCCCTCATACGGCGTGGACAGCGCAAAGCAATCTTCGCGAGGGGCCATCAATATGGCGGCCGGGCCCTTCTCTTTCCCGCGCCTCATCCCCAGCGGCGCAGCCAGGTTGTCCCTGACTACCCATGCCACCGGGTTCGGGGCCAGTTTCCAGCGGCCGTCTTGAATGACCGGCACGACCTTCTTGTTGCGCGGAAACATCTGCCAGATTCCGGCTGACTTCTCCGTCGTCTGAAAGAACCCCTTGCCCCCGGTCTTCGCGCTGCCTTCCACGTATACCGACGACGCCGGGAGGTTCTTGCTGAAGTAGGATGCCAGGAACGACTCGAATTGCGGCAGATCCTTCTGGGCCTTGACGGTCGTCGTGACGTCGAGAACGTTTGCCGCGCTCCAGCGGTAGACAGCCGTCAGTTCGAACGGCCGGTCCTTTGCCTTGGGCCAGTAGACCTGCACGGCCCCGTCTGGCGTAAGCTTCGACGTGCTCGGCCAGTCCCACGCCGCATGCCCGTAACGCTTGTTTGTGGTGAAGACGCGGTAGTGGCTGAGAATTCCCATCGACGCGTCCAGCCTGGTTCCGGAAGGTATGTGTGTAACCGAGGACAGGCCCCGCGACTTGCCGCCGCGTCTCAGCGTCCCCCGAAGCACGCCCGTGTCGAACCGGTATTCTTCCTTTCCGGATGATATGAAAGCCAACCGGCTCGGCTGCTTGTGGCCTTGATCCGCGGAGGCTGGCAGGCCGTAGGCCTCAATCTCCACGTAGTGGTTCATGTCCCCGGCGGTGCTGCCGTTACTGTACAGGCGAAGGTATCGCCCCGTGACGCCCTTGGGATCGATCAGCCGGCCCTGGTTAGTCTCTATGTATTCCTTGTCTTTTCCGGGGCCCATCCCGGCCGAGTTATCGTGGTCGTTGTTGAAGATCGTTCGGACGTTCTTGCTGAAAGCAGGGTCGTTGGAGCACTGCACGATTATGTCTCGGTAAACGCGTGCCTGGTTGTGAAAGTGCCACACAACTATGGCATGGAGAGCATAGGTGGCGCCCAAGTCGATCTGCACGTGCTGTTTGCCGGGCCCCAGCTCAACGTAGGAGCCTTCCTCGCCCTCCTTGTCGGCATCGGCCAACATCTTCAGCTCACCGATAATCGGCTCCATGTCGCTGCCGGTGACCTTCTTGCCGAGGGCCACGTTCTTGACGCCGGCGGGCACGTAGAACGGTGCTCGTTTATGCGTCTTGCGGGGCGCCTCGAGATTGGCGGTCTTCAGATTCTTGGGCGTGCCGATAAACTGCGCCTTGGGAAGCTTCAACTCGAGCTTCACCTTTCGCGGTTTGGTTTCCCCCCGCACAGCCGGCGGCAACAGAACCGCCGCCAGCAGGCACACCATGATCCCAACTCTGGTCATATTGCCGGTCCTTCTACGCCTCCAGCTTCCAGGGGGCGCGCATCGGAAGCGAGACGAGCTTGTTTGCCTCATCGTCGTTCTTGAACATATCCTTCTTGGGGTCCCACTTCAGCTTGCGGCCGAGCCGGCAGGCGATCTCTCCCAGGTATCCGATGGCCGTGGAATGATGTGCCGCATTTATCGGCGAGCAGGTCTCCTTGCGTGACTTGACGCATTCGACGAAGTTGAAGTTGTCGTCGCCCTTGCCCACGTTGTACAGGTGGATCTCGTCCGGGCCGATCTTGGAGCTCAGAATCTTGGGGTCGCTGGCCTTTGAAGCCCCACCGTAATGCGTTGTAATCCACCCTTTCGTCCCCTCGAAGCGGACGCCGTTGCCCGCGCCGTGCGGCCACTGCTTGCCGTCCACAAACTCCGCTTTCAATCCGTCCGCGTACGTATACACAACCTTCCACGTCAGCGGACAGTCGCAGAGGTCGCCCTTGGGCGGGTACTTGGCCGTACCTTCGATCTCAACGGGGCCGGTGTCATCCAGGCCCATGGCCCAGTGCGCAATATCGTGAATGTGTACCCCCCAGCCGGCCATGAACCCGCTGCTGGCGTAGTCGTTGATGTGGAAGTGGAATCCCGTGTGGATTCGCCTGGGATTATACGGCCGTTTGGGCGACGGCCCCGTGTACATGTCGAAATCCAGGAAGTCGGGCACGGGTGCCGTCTTTGGCGGGCCTGACGCGCGGCCGCCGGGACACGCCATGATGATCTTCTTGACCTTTCCGATGCGGCCGTTGCGCACCAGCTCGCAGATGTGGCGCGTGCTTGCTATGGATCGCGACTCGGTTCCGTGCATGAAGATGCGGTCGCTCTTATTGACCGCGTCGAGCAGGACGCGGCCTTCGCGGATAGTCCTGCCGAGGGGCTTCTCGACGTAGATATCCTTGCCGGCCTTCAACGCCGCCAGGGCGATCAGCACGTGCCAATGGTCGATCGTACCGACTATGACCGCATCCACGTCCTTGCGGGTAACGGTCTTGCGGAAGTCCGAACTGGTAGCCGATTCGGCGACCTTATATCTTTTCGTCGCACGGGCCAAGTGGTTCTTGTTGACGTCACACAGGGCCACCATCTGTGCCCCGTAGCGGACAAGGCGGTCCATGTCGTGGGTGCCGCGCCCGCCGCAGCCGATGCCGGCGATGGCAACGCGGTCGCTGGGGGCCGCCTTACCCGGTTCCTTTCCCAGAGCCGAGGCCGGGACAATATACGGCATCCCGATTGCAGCACCCGCGGCAGCTCCAGCCCCAAGGAAGCCCCTGCGCGTTATCTTCTTGTTTCGCATGAGTAACTCCTTCCTCATTCTCGATTGTCTGTCATTCGCTGTTCGACTATGACCCGGGAACGAGCACCTGGGGTCACGGCTTATCCGCCCCGGCCGAGGCCACACCCGACGGGATGGGCACGCCCAGCTTCTCGAACTTGGCGAAGAAGCCTTCCGGCACGCCGTGGCAGAGCCACTGGCCCACCTGCCTGCCGTCGGCGTCTTGGCCGTCGCGACGGTACTCAAAGATGTCGTGAAGGACGATCTGTTCGTTTTCCACCCCGCGGACCGCCGTAATGTACGTGATCCGCCGCGTCCCGTCCTGGTGAATCTCGTGCTGGAGAATCAGGTCGATCGCCGAGGCAATCTGCTTGTGAATGGCCCACAGCGGCAGCAGCAGCCCGCGAGACAGCATCATCATCTCCAACCGCGACACGGCGTCCGTCGGCGTTGAGGCGTGCAGGACGGCCAGGCACCCGTCGTGGCCCGTGGCTATCGCCTGCAGCATGTCCACGGCTTCGTCGCCCCGTATCTCGCCCATGATTATTCTCGTGGGCCTCATCCGCAGGGCGTTGCGGACAAGCTGCGACAGCCGAATCTCGCCCTTGCCCTCCGCATTGGGGGGACGGGCCTCCAGGCGGACCACGTGCTTCTGCTGGAGGTTCAGCTCGGCGGTGTCCTCGATCGTGATGATCCGCTCGGACTTGGGGATATGGCGCGAGAGGATGCTCAGCGTGGTGGTCTTGCCCGTGCCTGCCGCCCCCGCAAACACGATGTTAAGGCGGGCCTGGACGGATCTACACAGCAGTTCGGCCATCTCGGTCGACAGCGTGCCGTGGGCAATGAGGTCCTTAACGGTGGTCAGGGCCTTGGTGAACTTCCTGATGGTGACGGTAGGCCCGTCGACGGCCGGCGGTGGCACGATTGCGTTCACGCGCGAACCGTCGGGCAGGCGAAAGTCGACGAAGGGCGTAGCCGCGCTTATCGACCGTCCCGTCGGCTCGAGCAGTCGCTCGATCAGCATGCGAACCTGATCCTTGTTGGCGAACTTCAACTTGTCCAGGACTATCTTCCCGTTGCGTTCGACGTAGACCTGGCGGTGACCGTTGATCATGATCTCGGTGACCTCGGGGTCTTTCAGCAGGTGGCGGATGGGTCTGACTGCCGGGAAGTCGTAGAACATAGGGTCCTCGTGTGTCGAGTCTCTGCTGCTGTGTGCGATTGTCGGCGGCCGTGGGCCTCTTGTCAAGCGGCGCCGTCGGCGTATAATCGCCGGGCCGGTGTGCGCCACGGCGAAAGGAGTATCGCATGAGGCATGTTGGAAAGTTATTTGCGGTGCTCTTGGCGGGCGTCGTTTTCGTCGCACCCGTCACGGCGGCACAGATGGACATTGTGCGGGACGGCAAGGCGGTCGCGTCGATCGTGGTCCGCGGGGAAGGCGACGCGCGCACGGACAAGACCACCCCTGCAGGCAAGCCAAAACGCAAGCCCCGTGGCAGATCCGGCGCCAGTGATGCCCTCGCAGCTGCGACACTTGTGGAATGGATCCGGAAAATTACCGGCGTCCAACTGCAGATCGTGGAGACTGCCCCGGCGGGTAAGCCGGCTATCTACGTTGGCGCCGCGGCCGTGAAGGCAGGGCTGAAGCTCGACGATATCAAGAGCACGACCCGTGAGGGCATGAAAGTGCTGTGCAACGAGCAGCGCGTGCTGTTGGGCGGGCAGTGTCCGACGGCCACCGTCAAGGCGGCCTGTCGCTTCCTGGAAGAGCTCGGCTGTCGATACTTCATGGACCACCCACTGGGCGAGGTGTACCCGCGGACCAGGACGCTGCGCGTCGGGAAGCTGAATATCACGGATGCTCCGGGTCTGCAGTACCGTTCGATCTGGGGCTCGCAGTGGTCGGGCCGGTCCGTGTGGAAGATATGGAACGGCCAGGGCGGCGGCCGATTCAGCATGCGACACGCCTGGGGGCAGTACGTTGCGGGCGACGTATTCGAGAAGCATCCCGAGTACTTCGCGCTGCGCGACGGGCAACGGCGGAAAGGCGACTGGTATTGCACGTCCAACACCGGGCTGCGAAAGGTCTTCGCCGACGGCGTCATCGCGGCCATCGCAAAGGGCGATGTTAATCCGTCCATCTCGCCTCCCGACGGCCGGGGCTACTGCCAGTGTGCCGCCTGCCGCAAACAGGACGACCCGAAGGTCATCGAGCCGTCCAGCAGCCGCGTATCCATCTCGAACCGCTACCTCGACTTCTACGACGCGGTCGCCCGGCAGGTGGCCCGAGTGCATCCCGATTCAATCCTGAACTTCTACGCGTACGCCGATTACACCCAGGCGCCAACGCTGAGCCGGAAGGTCTCTGGGAGCCTCTGCGTTTGGATCGCCCCGATCCGCTACAGCCGCCATCACCGCATCGCCAGCCCGAACTCCTCCTCGCGGATGCAGTTGGCGGGACTGATCGACGGCTGGGCCGGCGCGGTGGGCAATATCGGCTACCGCACCTACAACTACAACCTCGCCGAGTGCGTCGTTCCCTTCTCGAAGATCTCCATCTGGGCACACGACATCCCTTACCTGAAGCGCAAGGGCTGCATCGGCATCAACCTGGAGACGCTGACGAACTGGGAGATCTACGGCCCGCACATCTACCTGAGCATCCGCCTGGCGTACAGCCCCGATGCAGACGCCGGCGCGATTATGGATGACTACTTCGTGAAGTTCTACGGCCCGTCCGCAGGGCCGATCATGAAGCAGTACTGGATGAGCATCGACAAGGCCTTCGCCGGCCTGAAGTGCGAGTCGGGCAGTTTCTTCTCGCTGCACCTGGTGTATACGCCGAAATTCCTGGCCGCGCTTGACGTGTTGTTGAAGAAGGCCGCCTCCGCCGCCAAGGGTAACGCGTCGTACACCGCCCGCGTTGCAATGGTCACAGAAGGCTTCCAGAACGCCGTGCAATACTGCCTGATTCGCGATGCGATAAACGCCGGTAACTTCGCCCGGGCCGCCGAAGTCTACAAGGCGCTGCTGGCTAGGTCCGAGGCTGAGTACAAGAAGGGGCTGGGCAACCATTACACGGTGGGATACCTCAAACGGTTCCTCGGCAGGGGGATTGCGGTGGCGGAGGCTGCGACGGCGCAGCCCAACAAGGTGCTCCATCGCCTGGGGGACACGTGGCGTTTCACCTGGGATCCGGACGACAAGGGCCTGGCCGGCGGCTACGCCAAACCGGACTTCGATGATTCGAAATGGCGCCAAGTGAAGACGTTCAGCGACACCCTGCACGCTCAGGGCCTGCCCGACCGCAAGACGATTCTGTGGTATCGCCGCACGCTGGAGATCCCCAAGGCCGCGGGCCCACTGTCGCTATTCTTTATGGAAGTGGACGGCAAGGCGACGGTCTACGTCAACGGAAAGGAAGCCGGTCGCGGCGCCCGCATGCGAACGCCGTTCGAGGTGGATATTTCAGAGGTCGCCAAGGCCGGAAAAAACGTCATCGCCGTCCGCGTCGATCACTCAAACATCACTGAGTTGTTCCTGGGCGGCATCGTTCGGCCGGTCCTGCTAATCCGCAAGCCTGCCGGCAGAACCTAGCCGATCGTGCAGCGTATAGATGCAGGAGCTTGCGAGCGTCCTTGACCACTGATACCCGGCGGAGTAGATTTGGGGAATTCACTTGTCGACGCCGATAAATGTTCCGTGTGGGCCGCGAATATGGCCCCCGCCACAAGAGAAACAAGCGCCCGTAGCTCAGCAGGATAGAGCGGCGGTTTCCTAAACCGCAGGTCGTGGGTTCGAGTCCCGCCGGGCGTAGTCTCCTGCGCAGTCGCAATGGACACCGGACCGCAGGCCGGTATTTCATAAACCTGATGAAAGGAATGACAAGATGGAAGTGACTATCTGCTCCTCGTACGAGGAACTGAGCAAACTGGCGGCCGAGGCCGTGGCTGAGGTGGTCAGGAACAAGCCCAACGCCGTAATCGGACTGGCCACGGGCTCCAGCCCTCTGGGGCTTTATAAGGAACTGATCCGGCTGCACAAGGCCGATGGGCTGGACTTCTCGCAGGTGACGAGCTTCAACCTGGATGAGTACGTTGGCCTTGGGCCGGACCACGGACAGAGCTACCGTCGCTTCATGAACGAGAACCTCTTCGAGGGCATCAACATTGACATGGCGAAAACGAACGTGCCGGACGGCCTGGCCAAGGACTACAAGGCCTTCTGCAAGAGCTACGAAGAGAAGATTGTGGCTGCGGGCGGCGTCGACGTTCAGGTTCTGGGCATCGGCTCGGACGGGCACATCGCCTTCAACGAGCCCGGCGACTCGCTGGCGTCGCGCACGCATACCGTGACTCTAACCGAGCAGACCATTGAGGATAATGCGAGGTTCTTCGAGAAGAAGGAGGATGTTCCGATCTACGCCTGCACGATGGGAGTGGGCACGGTCCTCGATGCCCGCAAGTGCGTGCTCGTAGCCGGCGGCAAGGGTAAGATCAAGGCGATTGCCGCGATGGTTGAGGGCCCGATTACCAGTATGTGCACCGCCAGCGCGCTGCAGATGCACAACAATACGCAGGTCTTTCTAGACGAAGAAGCCGCCGGCGGCTTGAAGCTCGCGGATTACTATCGCTGGATACAAGAGAATAAGCCCAACGCGCCGAAGTAATACTCGCCAAACGGGCGCGGTACGGTGACACAGGATTGTGTGGTCCGCACGTTCGGTTGTTGCCCGGAGCGGCGGGCAAGTGGAGATTAGACATGGACGAACTGCGCATGGTGCCGATCGGTTCGCTCGGCCACGATTTCATTCCCGAGCCTTATCTGCCTGCGGATGGGGATCAGTATTATCTTCGCAACGTCCAGTCACCCGGGTTGGCCGATCGCGTTCGCCCGTTGCGTTCTGATGAGATCGAGATCCTCGTCAAGAACGGCAACACCGCGGACGACTGGGACAACCTCCTTGTGAGCGACCAGTTCAACCCGAATCACGTCAAGAACTGCGAGTTCTACGGAATTGTCCGGATAGGCCGGCTGGAAGAGGTGTATCTCGAGTACCACGACATGCACGTTCCGGTGGGGCTGACCAACAGCCGGATTATCGCCTGCGACATAGGCGACGATTCGGCCGTCCACAGCGTGCGTTACCTGGCGCACTACATCATCGGCGACAACGTCATCCTTCTGGACATCGACGAGATGCACACGACCGACTACGCAAAGTTCGGCAACGGCATCATCAAGGAAGGCGAGGGCGAGGACGTGCGGATCGTTATGGATCTGATAAACGAGGCCGGCGGGCGCTGCGTGATGCCGTTCGACGGGATGACACCCGGCGACGCGTACCTGTGGGCCAAGTACCGCGACGACAAGGAGCTGCTCGAACGGCTGGGCGAGATAACCCAGAAGACCTTCGATCCGCGCCGGGGATTCTACGGTACGATCGGCCACAAGTGCGTCATCAAGAACTGCCGCATAATCAAGGATGTGAAGGTCGGCCCGCACTGCTACATCAAGGGGGCCAACAAGCTCAAGAACCTGACGATCAACTCCAGCCAGGAAGAGCCCAGCCAGATAGGCGAAGGTGTGGAGATGGTCAACGGCATCATCGGCTTTGGATGCCACGTCTTCTATGGCTGCAAAGCTGTGCGGTTCGTCCTGGGAAACAACAGCCACCTGAAATACGGCGCACGCCTGATTCACTCGTATCTTGGCGACAACTCCACGATCTCATGCTGTGAGGTCATCAACAACCTGATCTTTCCCTGCCATGAGCAGCACCATAACAATTCGTTCCTCATCGCCTCGCTGGTGATGGGCCAGTCCAACATAGCCGCCGCCGCCACGATCGGCTCGAACCACAACAGCCGCGCCGCGGACGGCGAGATTCAAGCCGGACGAGGCTTCTGGCCGGGACTCTGCGTCAGCCTGAAGCATAACAGCCGATTCGCATCGTTCGCTCTGATCTCCAAGGGCGACTATCCCGCCGAGCTGGATATCCCGCTACCTTTCAGCCTGGTCAGCAACGACGTGACGAACGGACGCCTGCTGGTGATGCCCGGCTACTGGTGGCTCCACAACATGTACGCCCTGGTCCGCAACGCGTGGAAGTTCGGCGCACGCGACAACAGGAAGACCAAGGTCCAGAAGATCGAGTTCGATTATCTCGCGCCGGACACGGCCGAGGAAATGTTCGCCGCCATGGACCTCTTGGCCCTCTGGACCGCAAAGGCACATCTGCGTGCACATGGAGAGTCCCCGGATGAGAAACCTGCCGACGAGCTTATGCGCCTCGGCCGGGAGCTGCTCAATGGGCCGGCCGAAACCGTTGACAGCCTGGAGGTAGTGGGCGAGCAGATGGAGCGCAGCGGCCGCAAGGTGGTCATCCTGAAGGCCCACGCCGGCTACAACGCGTATCGCCGGATGCTGCATTATTACGCGGCAAAGAACCTGTTGGCTCACATGGAGGCCAATGGCGAGGCCGACCTGGGCTCCATGTGCCGGACCCTTGGCGGCGAGCGACAGAGGCAGTGGGTGAACCTGGGCGGGCAGTTGGTCAAGGCAGATGACCTGGCGGCAATAAGGAGGGACATTCGCAATGGGAAGCTGGATTCATGGAGCGACATCCACCAGGCATATGACGCCGTGTGGGACAAGTATCCGCTGGATAAGCAGCGCCACGCCTTTGCCACACTGCTGGACCTGCTCGGCGCCAGTGAGCTGAATGCGGAACTGTGGTCACAGTCGCTGGACGGCGCCCTCGATGCCCAGCAGTACATCGCCGACCAGACTTTCCTGACGCGAAAGAAGGACGACGAGGATTCGTTCCGGGCAATAACCTTCGCGAACGAGCAAGAGAAGACAGCGGTTCTGGGGCGAGCAGAAGACAACAGCTTTGTGAAGCAGGTTCGCGACGAGACCGCGGCATTCGCGACTCTGGTGGAGAAGGTGCGCCAGAGGTAGGCCAAATCCGCCGAGTGCGTCGAGGGGTTCGGTCCGTATGTGGGGGAACTTCCATTATTGCTTTGACAGAAGCGCCTCCGCTGCATATCATAATTGTTGCATCGAGAGTGCGCGAGGGTACTGGCCCGATGACCGCACGGCAACCTGTGGCGGCTGTGCCGCCGCAAGGTGCTGCAGCCACCCCGGAAGGGAACGATGTGGCCCGGACGCGATGGGCGGACCGGGCAATCATCAAGTTGCCGCTGGGCCGATTTGCGACCTCTCCTTGCGAGAGGTTTTTTTGTTTGTCGGCCCGCGGACGAAGTGACTGCAGCCAGCACGAGAAAGGTGATGCGATGCCAAAAGCCCCCCTGACACCCTACGGGAACCGACCGATGGTAACACCGATCGTCAACGCGGTCAACTACGAGTACGAGTCGTTCGAGGTACTACGACGGATCACCGATGGCGAGATCGATGGGTACACTTACCACCGGGACGATAACCCCACCGTTCGTGCCGTCGAGAAGCTCTTGGCGGCCATGGAAGGTGCCGAGGACTGCGTCATCTGCACGACCGGCATGGCAGCCTGCACGATGATCTTTCTGACCTATCTGAGCGCCGGAGACGAGCTGATTATCTTCAACGACGTGTACGGCGCGAACTACAAGGTGGCGGCGATCCTCCAACGGCTGGGCGTGGAGGTCACGTGGGTCGATTCCGACCAGGTTACGCGCGTGCCCGACATGGTCAAGTCGAACACCAAGATGATCTTCTGCGAGACGCCCACCAACCCGCTGTGCAAGACGATCGATATCTCCGTTCTCCGCGCCGCCTGCGACAAGGTCGGCGCCATGCTCATCGTCGACAACACCTTCGCCACGCCCTACCATCAACTGCCGCTGACGCTGGGCGCCAACCTGGTAGTCCACAGCGCCACCAAGGCCCTCGGTGGCCACAACGATCTGATGGCCGGCGCCATCGCCGGTTCGAAAGACGACTACAACGAACTCTGGTTCACCCGCCAGGCCATCGGATGCACCCACGACGCCTACTCGGCCTCGCTGCTTGAGCGCGGGCTGAAGACCTTCGACCTCCGTGCCAAGCGGATAGCCGGGAACGGCATGGCGATGGCGGAGTTCCTGGCCGGGCATCCGAAGATATCGAACCTGCGATACCCGGGCCTGCCGACAGACACCGGACACGAAGTAGCCAAACGGCAAATGCACAACGGATTCGGCGGGATGTTGGCCTTCGATGTCGGCCAGACCCAGGACCACGCCAAGCAGTTCATTAGCGACCTGAAGGTGATCTATCACGCCGTGAGCCTCGGGGCTACCGAGACCCTCATCTGCGTCCCCGTCCTGACCATTATGCTCTACCTGCCCGAGGAGCGACGGCTGTCTTTCGGGGTGAACGAGAACACGGTGCGCCTTTCAGCCGGGATCGAGGAAACGGACCTGCTGATCGAGGATCTGAAGCAGGCGTTGGACAAACTGTAGAAGGTCGAAGCCCTGCGATACGAGAGGTTTTTTGTCTAGCCGCGGCGAGGAAGAAGAGATCAAAAGAGGCCGATTAACCGGCAAGGAGACTTAGCAATGAGCGAACAGGAAGCAGGCTACCGGCTCGGGACCAAGGCCCTGCACGCCGGACAGGAGGTGGATCCAACCACTACGGCACGGGCCGTCCCCATCTACGCCACGACCAGCTACGTGTTCAACGATACCGATCACGCCGCTGACCTTTTCGCGCTTAAGGAGTTCGGCAATATCTATACGCGCCTGATGAACCCGACCAACGACGTCCTTGAAAAGCGCCTTGCGGCGATGGATGGCGGGGTGGGCGGGCTTGCCTTTGCAAGCGGACAGGCGGCTATCACCGCCGCGGTCCTGACGATTACCCACTCCGGGCAGAACCTGATTTCCTCCACCAGCCTCTACGGTGGCACGTGGACGCTGTATACGCAGACGTTCAAGAAGCTCGGGGTTGAAGTGCGGTTCTTTGACCCCGACCACCCCGAACAGATCGCGCAGCTCGCGGATGAGAACACACGGTGCGTCTACATGGAGAGCATGGGCAACCCGAAGAACGACGTGCCGGACTTCCGCAAGATCGCCGACGCGGCCCACTCCATCGGCGTGCCGGTCCTGTGTGACAACACCGTGACAACCCCGATGCTGCTGCGGCCGATCGAGCACGGCATCGATATCGTGATCTACTCAACGACGAAATTCATCGGCGGCCACGGCCTGCACATCGGCGGAGTCATCGTCGATGGCGGAATCTTCCCATGGGCCGACAACCCCGAGAGATGGCCGGAGTTCTGCGCCCCGTCCGATTCCTATCACGGAATGGTCTTCACCGAGGCGCTCAAGTCCATCGGCAACATAGCCTACATAGTGCACATTCGCACTCACCTGCTGCGGGACATGGGCGCGTGCATGAGTCCCTTCGCGGCGTTCCTGTTCCTCCAGGGGCTGGAGACGCTTCACCTGCGAATGCCGCGCCACTGCGAGAATGCCCAGGCGGTGGCGGAGTTTCTCAGCGGCCACCCGTCGGTCGAGTGGGTGAACTACCCCGGCCTGCCGGACCACCCATACCACGCCAGCGCGAAGAAGTATCTGCCCGACGGGGCCGGCGCTATTGTGGGCTTCGGCATCCGCGGCGGGCGCGAGGCCGGCATCAGGTTCATCAACAACGTCAAACTCCTCAGCCACCTTGCGAACATAGGTGACGCGAAAACTCTGGTGATCCATCCGGCATCGACAACGCACAGCCAGCTCAGCGAGGAAGAGCAGGCCGCCACGGGAGTGACGCCGGAGTACGTTCGCTTGAGCGTGGGGATAGAAGATGTCGAGGATATCAAGGTGGATCTGAACCAGGCTCTGGCAGCGTCGCAGAAGTAGATGATTATCGGACGCAAAGCCGCTGGGCCGCGTCCGGAAGAAACCAAAGTTGTGGCGAACATGAACGACGAATTCCTCAGAAGCAGTGATACCGGTCGAGGGAGCGGGCCGCTTAAGCACGCCAAGAGCGTTACCTTCGACGGGCCTCTGGAGCTTGAGCGCGGCCGGCAGCTGCCAGGGGTCACGGTGGTGTATGAGACGTACGGGCAACTGACCGAGGCCTGCGACAACGTGGTGCTGATCTGCCACACGCTGAGCGGGGACTCGCACGTGGCTGCTCACGATGAGAATGACGATCCCGGCTGGTGGGACCTTGCCGTGGGGCCCGGTAAGGCGATCGATACCGACAGGTACTTCGTGCTGTGCCCTAACATCCTGGGCGGATGCCATGGCACGACCGGACCTCACAGCATTGATCCGGCTACCGGCGAGCCCTATGGGGCCGACTTTCCGACGATAACCATCGGCGACATGGTGGAAGTCCAGCGGATGCTTCTGGACGAGTTGGGCATTGGGAGGCTGCTGGCGGTGGTAGGGGGGTCGCTGGGAGGCCCACAGGCGATTCAGTGGGCGATACGGTACCCAGATCGGGCGATGGGTGTCATCGTGATAGCGAGTTCACCGCGCCTGAGCAGCCAGGCGATGGCCTTCGACGTGGTGGGGCGAAACGCCATCCTGCGCGACCCCAACTTCCGCGGTGGACAGTACTACGGCGCCGAGAACGGACCGGACGTGGGCCTGGCCATTGCGCGAATGATCGCGCACATTACGTACCTCTCACCCGAGGCCATGCAGGACAAGTTCCAGGCGGACCGCTGCCAGCCGCATGACGTGTCCATCCACTTCGAGAAGGAATTCTCGGTCGGGACATACCTCGGCTATCAGGGCACCAAGTTCGTTGAGCGTTTCGACGCCAACAGCTACGTAACCCTCTCGATGGCGATGGACCTGTTCGACCTGGGTGGCACGGCAGAGCAATTGCTGCCGGTGTTCCAGCAAAGCCAATCCCGCTGGCTGATCATCAGCTTTACGACCGACTGGCTGTACTCGCCGGCCGAATCCCGGCAGATGGTTGACGCCCTGGTGGCGGCGAACAAGCCGGTAAGCTACTGCAACGTAGCCAGCAACTGCGGGCATGATGCCTTCCTGCTCCCGGAAGACCTGCCTGCCTATGGTGGGCTGACCAGCGGGTTCCTCGCGAATCTCAGCGGCGAGCGGCAGGCCCGCCCCGAGGCCCCGGCTGCGCAAGACCACAGCCCCACCAGCATCTTCCACCCGGCCCACCCCCAGCGTCTGGACTATGACATGATCTGCGAACTGATAGACGCGGGGTCCAGCGTATTGGACCTCGGCTGCGGCGCAGGCCGGCTGCTTGGGCGTCTGTTCGCACGCGGGCACGGGCGCATCATGGGTGTCGAGCTGTCCGAACAGGCCATCATCGACTGCGTTCGCAGTGGGTTCGACGTGGTCCACGCCGACCTCAATGACGGACTGGGATTCTTTGCAGATAAGCAGTTCGACTATGTGGTGCTTTCCCAGACTCTCCAGGCCATCAAGGACGTCGAGCGGGTCATCGACGACATACTCCGCGTCGGCAAGAGGTGCATTGTCAGCTTTCCGAACTTTGCGTACCACAAACTTCGCAAGATGCTCTTCGAGCAGGGCAGGGCACCGGAGTCGGCCGGCCTGCTGCGCTATCAGTGGTACAACACACCCAATATTCGCTTCCTGTCTATCGCCGATTTCGAGGCCTATTGTGCGGAGAAGGATATAGCCATTCACAAGTCGGTAGCGCTGGACACGGAGGCTGGCCGAGAGATTACCGAGGATCCGAATCTCAACGCCGATCTTGCAATGGTCGTCATCAGTCGGTAGTACGCTGCGCGCGCAGAATCTGACGGAACTTCTGACTTCCAATTTGCCCGCACCAGGGTTATTTGTATCGTGATGCAAGCACTGTTGTATCGTCTGGATCCGATAGGCTGGGTAACCTGCAAGTGGCTTAAGTACTTCTGGCCGGGGTGTCAGGTCTCCCGCATGAGCGGCCTGTCGCTGCGTGAGATGGCTGAGCCGGAGTTGCCCGGTGACAACTGGGTCCGCGTTCGCACGCTCATGGCGGGGATCTGCGGGTCTGAAGCCGCGATACTCGCCCAGAAGCACATGCCGAACACGATCCTCCAGTCTTTCACGTCGATGCCGTGCATTCTGGGGCACGAGAATGTCGCGGTCGTAGACCAGGTGGGCTCGGCGGTCGACAGGGACTGGCTGGGGCGTAGGGTCTGCGTCGAGCCTACCCTTTGCTGCGAGGTGCGGGGCATCGACCCGCCATGCCCACGATGCGCCGAGGGCCAGTTCGGCGTGTGCGAGAACTTCGGCGCCGGCGGGCAGGGCACGGCCAAGCTGCCGCCGGGCACGGGTATCGGCTATAACAGCCGCCTCGGCGGAAGCTTCGGCGATTTCTTCGTCGCGCACCAGAGCCAGCTTGTGCCCGTTCCCGACGGGATGTCCGACGAGCAGGCGCTGCTTACGGATCCGGTAGCCTGCAGTCTTCACGCGGTCCTGCGGGCCGATGAGCTTTCCTCAGCGAAGACCGTGCTGGTTTACGGCGCCGGCGTGCTGGGCCTGGGCGTGATTGCCGCGATGCGGGCAACCGGGTACCAGGGCAGGATCGACGCGATAGGGCGGCGGCAAATGATCGCCGACTTCGCCACCGACTTCGGCGCTGACAACTTTCTTGATCTGCCGAGCAAGACGCGCGATCGTTTTAAGATAGTCGCCGATCTCACGGGCGCAACCGTGCACCGGGCGCGGTTCGGCAACTACATGCTCTCGGGCGGCTATGACGTCATATTTGATTGCCTCACCAGCAAGCGATCGATAACCGAGTGCCTGAAATGGGCCCGCGCGCGAGGGCAAATGGTTTTCGTAGGCACAGGATACGGCGGCGGCATTGACCTCACGCCCATATGGTTCCGCGAGGTTCAGCTCATCGGCGCCTGCGGGAGGCAAATCGAGGATTACCAGGGCCGAAAGATCAAAACCTACCAGATGGTACACGAATTGATGACAAACGGTAAACTGAACGTTGGGGCCATGCTCACGCACAGGTTCCCCCTAAGCCAGTTCCGCCGGGCCCTCATGGTCACACTGAATAAGGGCAGGCACGATGCGATAAAAGTCGCCTTCGATTTCAGGTAAACTAGACTGACAGGATGGGACGCACAATGACCAAGGAACAGCCTACTGTAGGGGTGGTTATCGGCAGCGACAGTGATCTTGCAGCCATGCAGCGATGCCTCGACCAGCTGGACCAGTTCGCAATCCCGTATGAGGTGCGGGTTATATCGGCGCATCGGACACCGCAGGTTGCTCATGAGTATGCCGGATCGGCGGCTGGGCGCGGACTAAAGGTAATAATCGCCGCGGCCGGCATGAGCGCCGCGCTTGCCGGGACGATGGCTGCCTGCACGACGCTGCCGGTAATCGGAGTGCCGATGGTCGCCGGCCCGCTTGGGGGCATCGATGCCGCGATCAGCACGATGCAGATGCCGCCGGGAGTGCCCGTAGGATGCATGAGTATTGGTCCGGCGGGGGCCACCAACGCGGCTATCTTCGCAGCGCAGATTCTGTCACCGAGCGATACGAAAATCGCCCGGAAGGTGGCGGAGTTCAAGCAGGCCCAGGCCAAAAAGGTCGCGGCGAAGGATGCCGCGGTGAACAAGGCGGCGGCAGAAGGGCAGGCCTGATCCTGCTCGCCTGTTAGCCGCCGATTTGAAGCTCCGTTATCAGACTCAACTCAAGTCTGGTTACACGGCCGCTATTATTGCCGAAGATGGGGTTGAGCGTGCCCGTTTCAGTATTGAAGTACCAGCCTCCGCTGCCGTCATGAACAGGCAGATCGGGCCTGCCGAATACTATCTTCCGGGCGGTCACACCGGGCACAAATGGATTCTCAGGCCACTGTGAAAGGTACGGACCGTGTTCGCCGCTCGCCTTCACAGTGCCGTCGGCGTCTGTTCTGCCGGTCATCCTGGCTACGAAGTTGTCGGCGTCCAGCTTGCCGCCTGCATCGACGTGCGGCCATCGCCCGCCATGATTAGCCCGATAGCGTGCAATCTGTCGCCTGGCGGCCGCTACGTTGGTCCGCAGGGCCCTCGCACGGGCTTTATCGGCGTTGTCTGCCAGGCAGGGCGGAAGAACAATAATCCCCAGAATCGCCAGGGTCACCAGGGCGGTCATTTCCTCACCAAACCTGTAGCGTGCCCGTCTGAGCGGCACACGGTGCAGGCTCACGCGGCAAGATCTGAGTAACACTCGTCCGGTCATCTCTCGAGTCATCCCACACCGACAGCAGGCTACATCCGAATTGTAAGGTAGCGCCCGGACACTTCCAGCACCACGGTATACGGGCCGATCCTCACGAGCCTGCCTTGGCCGATTACCTCGCCCAGATGGACCGGATAGCCGTTGATGATGGCTACCGCCCCCTCAGGCCCTTCCATGATTCCGGTGAGCTTGAACTTGTTGATCTCGGACATGTCCGCAGGTGTCAGCACGAGCTCGGCGGCGGCGGGAGGGCCGCTGAGGTATGTTCTCTCCGGGTTCCCGGCGCGAGTTGCGGGCGGGGCAACTTCAGCCGCCTTGTGGCTGACCGGGCCGGCCGCCCAGGGCGTGGGGGATTTGGCTGCTTTTGCTCTGGGGCGGTATTGCTTCGGCGGGGCCATACTCCTGCGACGGGCGGCCTCAGCCTGTGCTGCAAGAACGTCGACGACGTTGCGAGATTCCCCCGGCGTCACACCCGCGGCCGCGTCTTGTCCGGAAGCAAGCTGCTCCTGAGGTTCGGGCGCGCTCTCAGCCTTAAGAGCGCTCCAGCCTGCCAAGCCGCCTACCAAGGCCACCAGGCCGGCCAATGCCAGCAGTTCCTGCCTACCTCGCCGCGAGGGCCTTCCGCCGCGTACGGGCAACAGGTCTCCCAGTGCACTTCGTTTGCCGGGCGTTTGGAGCTTTTCCTGCTCGGCACGCTTGAGAGCTTCGTTGATCAGGCTCATACACAAGCCTCCTTCAGTTCACGAGCGGCCCGACGGACGAGTCTTCGGTTGATCCTGCTGGTACCGCTGACATATCCGGCCAGCAGGGCCTTGTCGCCAAGCGCGTTGATAAGGCGAGGCGTGCCGTGAGAGTATCGGAATATCTCACGGATGGCGCCCGGCTCAAACCGCACCGGTGTTTTGGCGTTTCCGGCGCCTGCGACGGTCAGCCTGTGGCTGACGTATCCGGCGGTTTCATGGCGGCTCATATTGGTCAGGTGGTAGCGGATGGTTATTCGCTGCGACAATTGCCGCAGATGCGGCTGCGCCAGCATGCTCCGGAGCTCCGGCTGGCCCACAAGCACTATCTGGAGAAGCTTTTGCCTCTCCGTCTCAAGATTGCTCAAGAGGCGCACCATCTCCAGGGCCGCTACGGACATGTCCTGGGCCTCGTCGATGATAAGCACCGCCTCACCGCCGGCGCAGTTCACCTTCAGTAAATGCTCGTTCAACAGATTCAGATGCTCCAGGCGATTCGCGCCCGGCCACTTGAAGCCGAATTCCTCCACAATCGCTCGCAGCAGCTCCGTCTCGCTCAGGGCGGGATTCAGAATCAGCGACGAGTGAAATCCCGAAGGCAGCCTCCTCAGAACGGCCCGGCATATCGTCGTCTTGCCCGTGCCAACGCCACCTGTCAGCAATATGAAGCCCTTGCGATGATGTATCCCGTACAAGACGTGATTCATCGCCTCCTGGTGCTGCGGCGTCAGGTACAGGAACCGCGGATCCGGCGTGATGTTGAACGGCTCTTCGCTAAGGCCAAAGTATTCGTGGTACATCGCTTCTACCTCTCAAACATAACCAGACCGCCTGGGCAAACCAGTCCTGCACCGTATTTCTTCGGCAGGCGGCGGAGGATTACTTAATCGATAAAAGCCTCGGAAAAGACCTTCAGGTCGCAATTTGCCCCGGCCCCAGACAACTTGCAGCAGCGTCAGATGGCTGGCACCAGTCAGGTGGGCAAATCCGTGTCGGACCAGCACTCCGTTTCGGCGAGGAAGCCGTCCACGGACGCCTGTAGGCCTGGACTCAACCGGCCCTGTTTGGCCACCCCGCCAATAACCGCTCGACCAGGCCCTATGAGCCCCGCATCGTACAGCGTCAGGCCTTGTCCGATCCTGCAATAGGCCCTCATCAAGGCAGCAAGTTCCGTGTGCTGCTTGTCCGATAGGGCGATCTCAAAGTTGCTCTCGAACGCCTCGGGAAACAGCTTAGCCCGCTCCTTGCCCTTGGTGAACGTCTTAAACGCCCTGACGTGCTGTCGTATGAGCAGCTGCGCCACGCCCACGAGGGATGAATTCGCGAACATGGTGGTCATCTCGTCGGTGCCGACATGTCGAAAAGTGCGCTGAAACAGCAGGTCGCTTGCGCACAGATTGCTTAACATCGCAAGAAAATTCCCGAAGCGCGACCTGATCGGCGATTCGCCCACGCGTCTATAGTATCCCCACAGCGTTTCGTAGTCTCTACTTCCGATGGTTCCCAGGACGAACAGGCTGGAGTATTCGCTGCTGTCCGCATGGACCGAGTCGGCCTGCTGCACATACTTGAGGCTGTTCTTGCGGTCCTCGGGTGGGCGGGCCAGGTCGAAGGCCGCAAGGACCAGGCAGTCAAAGTCACGCGGGTCCGCCTTACACAGGCGTCGCAATAGCTCCCGGGCGGGTTTGATCTGCTTTGCCCCCAAGAGGGCCACGGCATCGTCCAGCGTGCCCCACGGCTCATGCTTCGCGTGCGAGCGTGCCGGAGGCACATCGATCTTCCTGTCCTCGGAGCACCAATCCTTCAGACGTTTCTGCAAGGTTGCGTCGCTGGGCACCTTCGGCTGCGATCGCGCGGGCTTGGCGCTCGGGGGCTTTTTGGGGGGCGACGGCTTGAGCTTGGCACGCCGGGGCTTTTTGGGGGGCGGCGGCTTGGGCTTGGCACGCGGGGTCTTCTTGGCGTGCGGGGTCTTCTTGGGGGCCGGCCGCTTGGGTTTTGCCGGTTCTGTGACGGGTTCTGGCTCGGACTCTTCGACCGCGTCTTGGACGGCCGGTTCCTCGACATCGTCCGATTGCTCCGGTCGCTTGCCCACAATGGCTGACACGAACGCCTGCAAGAAGCTGCCGACGATTGCAGCGCCCAACCAGGAACCGGCCAGCACCACCAGCTCGATCCACTCCTTCCCCTTGACTTGGTGTCCGCCAAAAGCACGCCATGCCGTTGCAAGCGAATAGAGCACCGGGATCGCCCAACGTTTACGCAGTGCCTTTAAACCCAAGAGCCGGTAAAGCAGCAGCCCAACGGCCGTTAATATCAGCCAGTAGAAGAGATCGTGCTCCAGCACATCGTTGGCGGTCCGTTTGAGTGTCTGGCACCCGGAGACGCCAATCAAGGCAACTGTCGGCAGGACGACCCGCAGCGCAGTGGCCACCGGTGCCCTACGGGCTTGTTTTAGAGTGAACATGCTCGATATTCGGATCCAGTCTGGGCGATCCCGCCTCACAGGCCTGCCATCTCAACGAGCCTGTGCATCTCGTCGAGAATGAATCCGATCTCCATAACCGCTTTGTCGACCTCATCACCGTTGTTCGCCTGGGCGGCCCGTACCGCCTGATCCAACTGGTTCCGTATATTGTCAAGGTGGGACGAAGCGATGTTGAGAAAGTCCTTTTCGTGGGTTCCTGAGGCTGTTGCGCGCATCGCCTTGATGTGGTCGCGGATCCGGTCGCGGAAGGCGGCCAGCTTCTTGGCATCGGGCGATGGCTCAGTGGAGATCACGCGGACGCGCACCAGGTCGGCCGCAACCAGTTGCCAGTGATCTGCGAAGGTTTTCGCCTCCGGCTCGGGGGGGATCCCCGGGTCCGACTTGCGGCACCCGGCCAGGACGGCCAGGAGAGGCAGTGCCAACAGGGCGAGGGCAGCTGCGCTCGCCCCGGTGCGACTAGTTCGCCATACTGCGTTGCTCATATCTCTTCAACTCCCGTTTCTTGTAAGCAATGTGTGAATTGAGGCTGTGGACCTTCCTGAGCAGCGAGACTTGGGCGTCGCGGTTCATGTCGAAATTGCGCTTCATGGCCATCCCGGCGTCGGTGATGTGCCAAGCCAGTACACTGTAGGACGTGATCTGGTACGTCGTTTTGAAGACCCTGGCTCCGAGTTTCACAGTGGGTGAGCCCCAGTCCTTGAGGAGGCCGGCAGTCTGGAGGGCCAGGCCGCCCATGCGTCCCTTGAGCTTCTCGACGTCGTGTGTGCTGTTCCATTCCTTGTAGGCCACGGATATCGAGATCACCAGCTTGTAGGAGTCGTTGATCCCCTTGAGCAGGGCCTTCGACGCGTCGGTGAGACCAGGAAGATGCTGGAGCCCCTCGCGGATCAGGGTCGAGGCATGCATGATCGCTTCCAGCGTCTTGGCGTTCCTCTTGTCGCTGTACCCCTCGGCCGCGATCGCCTCCACCGCGGCCATGAGCGTGTCGCTGATCGCTTTGAACGTATCTTTCTGGTCCCCTGGCAGCAGGTCGATGATATCGTCCGTCACCTGCTTGGCGAGCGACAGGGCGTCCATGGAGCACAGGCGCAGCCTCAACTCATTCGGCGAGCGGTCCTGCACCCTCTCCAGTTCGCGCTTCAGCTTGGTGCGGAGGTCATCCATCCAGCTGATCTCGGCGCGGAGCGCATCGGCACGCACCGCGGCGAGGACTCCGCCTGCGTCCTTCGTGGTCTCCAGGTCTTTCAGATGGGGCAAGATCGCCCTGAGTGCATCCCGCGCCGCCACAGACTGGGCGGTGAGGCGGGCAATCTGGGCCTTCTCGATGGGCTGGCAGACGTTCTTGGTCTTGCAGTCGTCGTGACTCGGCGCGCCGCACATGCAGGGGCCGTCGGCAATCTTCTTGGCGGCGCGCTCTTTCTGCTTCCACTCGGTGCGCAGCGCTTGGGCCCGCGCCAGCATCCCCGGCTGCATCCTGTCGCGCGTCTGCGGCCCAATGACGAGGAAGGCGCTCGCGTTCCCACGCGCCTTCTGGTTCTGCGCTTCGCCGCCCCACAGGTGCGGCGCGGCGGCCAACACGATGCACAGTGCCAACACCAGGGCGACCTTCGGTGCGGCGAGGCGGGACGCAAGACATCGTCTGGCGTTCCTGTGTCGGAGGGCGGGGGCCATGGCCGAAAGGCCCCTGGCCTCATCGTGCACGCTCTGGCGCGGCGTAGATAATGCCATCAGCGACTCCTCTGGCGTTTGATGATCTCCAAGCGAACTCTGGGCAACAGGCTCCGCGCCTGTGCTCGATGCGGTGACTGGTCATTGCCGAGCTCGATCACCTTCCTGAGGTCGGCTTCTGCCCCTCGCAGCAAACGCAGCGCGTCGCGCGCCCCCTCCTCAACCAGGATAATTCGCGCAACGCCGCGAATGTAGTGGGAATCGACGTGCGACGGGTTCCTGGCAATCGCCTTTGTAGCGTCATCGATGGCTCCCGTGTAATCCTTCACCATCGCCTTCGCGTCCGCGCGAAACGCGTATGCCAGCGCGCATTGCGGGTCGATCTTCAGCGCTTTGGTGTGGTCCTGGATCGCGCCCTTATAGTCCTTGAGGGTAGACTTCGCGCCGCCGCGGAAGATGTAGGCGTGCATGTACTGCGGATCGATGCGCACCACCTCTGTGAAGTCCGCGATAGCTTCTCGATGCTTGCCCTCGTCAATCTTGGCCAGACCGCGGTGCATCAGCGCTTGCGTGTTTTGGGGATCTATGCCCAACGCTTGCGCATAGAGCGCCATCGCGCCCTTGCGATCGCCCGAGTCCTGCTTGATCAGCCCACGCCGCACGTAGCGGTTGGCCAGCTCTTCCCGCGTCGCATCGTCAATACCTCGCAGCGCATTGGGGATTCCGGCGTCGACGAGAAGCTGGCGGTACGTCGCGCGGTAGGTGACCTCGCGCGGATCGAGGCTGATCGCGGCCGCGGCGTCCCAGAACGCCTGCCGTCGCTCGCCCAACTCGAAACGAGCGATCGCGCGCGCCGAATACGCCGCGGCGAATGCGGGGTCCGCGGCGATCACCTTCGTGAGCTGCTCGCGCGCCTCCTCGAACTTCCCCATGGCCAGCAGACTGACGCCGTGCGCATACGCACGCTCTGTCGGGGCGCCGGCTCCACCGGTCGGCTCCGGCAGGCGAAGGGGCCTGCCGGCCACATTGTGGAACAGTGCCCCATTGTTCGCCGCGGCCCCCGCTGCATTCGCCAGGGGCTCGAGCGAACGGGACCTTGCCTCGACCATGGCTCGCGCAGCGACGCGTTTGCGGATGTCACAGCCACCGGAGAACGTCCAATCCCGCGGGCCGATGCGATGCGTCACGGTCACCCCCGGGAAGCTCCTCGGAACGTCCACACGCTCATAGGGCAGGGCGACCAGCTTATTGAGGAGGGGGGCTTCGGGCCCGAGGCCCCTTCCGGCCATCCTCGGCCTGCGGAAGACCAGGAGGGTCTTGCCCAGCGTGACGATGTCGAACACCCCGCGGAGCTTCTTGAAGATCGGTTCCTTCTCCGCGATCTCGTCGTAGTGCTCGGTGAACATGCGTGTGTCATGCTCGCGCACGGCCCAGGCACTGCCGGTCCCCACCACCCCGCGCTCCCCAACGGCCATCCCCTCGGTGAGCACCTGCACCTGGCTGTCGAACAGGACGGAAGAGCCACCCGGCCCGGCATGATACTCCCGCTCCGTCGGCTGCACGGGGAAGAGCCAGAACCGATTGTAGCCCCGAGCCATGGAGGCCCCGGAGAACTTCTCGAGTGGGTTGAAGCCGGGTATCCCCAGTTCGTGTCCCTTCTCCCTGAAGAGGATCAGCTTCATCTTGTAGTCAGCCCTGAGCATGATCTCCGCGAACGAACTATCCTTCGGCACGCCTTCAATGTAGCAGTATTGCGGGCCGGCGATATCCTTAGGCTTCGAGTCGAGCGAGCACACCGGCACCTTCCCGTCCCGCCACACGCAGCGCAGGCCAACGATCAGGCTATCGACGAGGATGGCCGGATCGCCCGGCTCGGCTCGGCCGACAAGCAGGAGGTCCTCCTGGACTCTGTTCCAGAAGAAGCCGTGGATGCGCGTCAGCCCGCCCACGGTCCGCAGCTCGGCGGGCCGGTGCCCCCAGCGTCCACGATAGGGCGTGAGCTTCGAGACGAGGGTCTTCAGCGAGACCAGACGGACATTGCCCAGGTTGCGGAACTTGCGGGCAGAGTCCAGGAAGGCCGTCTTCTTCGCCTCGGTGTACTTCTGAAGTGTGCGGAGCGCATCTTCCGCGTCGCGTGCGGCCAGGAGAGCGTCCTCGAGCTCCTCCATCTCGGCGAGAGTGGCCGACGTGTCCTGTCTCCGGAGCACCTCCGCGAGCATGGCATCGTCGATCAGGATCTTCACGCCCTTTGCCAGATAACCGTCCTTCTCTTTCTTGTTGGCAGGAGGAGACGGAACTTCGATGCTATCGAGGCTTCGCGCGATGCGGATGAGCGGCCGCACGTCGTCCATCGACCGAGTGGGTCTCGTGAAGAACCGCGTCGCACGCGGGGCCCCTCGGGCCGTCGCCTGCGGCCGGCCGCCCCCAGCCCCCCGGGCCTCGCCAAAGGCATCCGCTGCCAGAGCCACCGAGATGCTTCTGGGTGGGACCGTACGCCCCGTCTGGAGCCGGCCGCCCGTGTCCTGGATGCTTGGCCTCCCCGCGGCGCGAGCACCCATCCTCTCGGCATAGTTCAACCTCTCGAGCGGCACCTCCAAGTGCATGCGGATGCGCTCCCGGCGTGCCTTGACTATCTTCGGCGCCAGTTCGACGAGTCGGTCGACGGCCTCGAGGAGTACCCGGCCCTGCTCCTGGTTGATCTTGCGTGCCTTCACGTCGTCGAGGATGCGCCTCTGTTCTCGCTCGATGACCCCCATTTCCAGATTGAGGATCTGCTGAACGGCCGCCGGCCGAAGGGCCGGGACGGAGGCCAGCGGCGCCGACTGGGGCGTTGGGGTCGACTTGGGCTCGTCGGGGAACGACAAGGGGGAAGGATCGACGTCTGCGGGCCCCTGAGGCGGTGCTTCGTCCTGATCGGGGTGGCTGACGTCGGGAAGGCTTAGATTGCTGATCTCTTCGACCTCCGCCATCATCTGCTGCAGCGAAGGCTTTTCTTTTGCGCCAGCCTGGTCGGCATTTCCCTCGGCAGGGATGGATACCGCGAAACCGGACGCCACGATGCAAGCGATCACGCAGGCGAGCGCCTTGGACCGGCGTCTTAAGACGAGCCGGAGTGCAATCGCAACGACCAGCACTACCCCCAGGACGACGACGAGCAGCCGTCGCCCGGAAAGCCAGTCGCCGTCCGCCGTCGTGAGCGCTGCAATCATCAGCTCGCGCACCTTGGCCTCGACCGTCTCGAACGCCGGCATCGTGGGACCGTACATCATGAGGAGCTTGCGCCGGCCGGCCGTGTGACCGTACAGATAGTATCGGCGCGCCTTAGTCAGCTTGTGGCTGGCCAGGCTGTAGCACACGCTGCTCGGCGACGTCGCGCCGCGCAATGTCGGCACGAAGTACCAGTGGTGGAAAGGCATCTTCGCCTCAGGAGGCCCGCTCCGCGACGCTCGGTAGACGGCGACGGTGTAGACAGTCTGTTGTGACTGCACCTCAAAGCTCTGGTGGTTGGAGAACCCAGCCTGCCCGATGGTTCCCATTACCTGCTTGAGCACCGCTGCTTCGGGATCGTCGCTCACCGGCGCCAGCTCTGCCATAGCCAGGGGGTACAGTGCGCTCTGGAAGTAGAACATGGCCATCGCTTTGCGGAACTCGCGCGACTCGGCGCCGTCGAGCGGGCCGGCGCGCTCCTTGTACTCGGCAATCCGCTGCGGGATGAGGGAGCACAGATTCATGCCGCGCACCGTGTGTCGCTCGAAGGCGTTCAACTGTGAGTAGGCGACGATCAGGTCCTTGAGGATCCCGAGATGGTCGGGATGCTTCTCGTGGGCCCGTTCCAGATCGACCGCAATCTTGCGCCACCCCTCGTGGGCGGGCGCCCACTTCCGCGAGAATGCCTCGTCGATGTACCTCTTGTGCGCGTCCCAATCGGCGGCGGCCCCTTCCGCCTCCTGGACCAGCGCCTGGGCCGTCTGGTAGTCCACCTTCCCGCTTGCGAAGAGCTTTGTCAGGGCGCGCGGCGGCTCCGGGCCATCCGTTGCCGGCGGTCCGTTGTCGACGTCGAACAGGCGCAGCACGACCTGCACCCCCCCGGATGGGAGCGGCAGCAGATCGAGGCGATACCCATACGACCAGCGGCCTTCGTCATCGTCGCGGACTATGAAGTAGAACTGGCCCTTCTTGGGCTGGCCGGTGCCGGCCGCGTCTACGGCAACATAGGCGGCGATCTTCGAGCGTTTGGTCCGGAAGGTGCCTTTCAAACGGTAGCCGCCGCCCTGGATGATACTCTTAACGTCCTCCCCGCGGGCGATGCCGGCGCAGGCTGCCGTCAGGGCGAAGACCAATAGGAGGTACGCACCCAGTTGTTTCATGATCCTTCTCCGTATCCGGGCGGATAGCGGCCTGCCTGGTCCTGCGGCGGGTTTGGGCTTTCGTGCGGGATACGACGCAGCGATTCCACATCCGACGACGTCGGCTGCGCCGCCGCATCCAAGATGTGGCATTGTACCGCCCCCGTTGGTTGCGCCTATTGCAATCCCCGAGTATTCACGAGGAACTCACTGGCCGGCCGCCTGCGGTTGGGCCCGTGCCTGCAGAATCAGGATTACCGCACCCAGCCCGGCCACGAACGGGCCCTCGACCACAACCCACCACGTCGGCAGGGCAAGCCGCACATCAATAGCCACCAAAGTCCCCCCAAACGCGATGCACACAATCGCAACATACGAGATGATCGTCGCGTGCCGGCGAACGTCGCGGGAGATCAGCAGCACAAGCCCGCCCATAATCGCATAAAAAGCCGACAGCGACCGCGCCAGATAATCAACGATCGGCGCATCGGGAAACTCCCCCAGCCCCAGCCACTCGTGGCAGGCCGCCATCCACGAGCCCGGCATGCACACTGCCACCACCGCCAGCAAGCTCATCCCGCCGAAAATCCTCAGCAGCCACACCAGCGCCTTGTCAGCCTTAATCATGTCGGTGTTCCTTTCGCATCAGGCCGAACGCGATCCGATCCGATCCCCCGGCCTGCGCCGCCCGCCAGCCGCGGCGCGCGTTGACTTGTCGTTTGCCCCGCAGCCGTCGCAGCGCAAGGATGGGGTTTAACGTCCTGTGGGACAGTTACTTATGGCTTTTCGGCCTTTTTGCCCCCCGATCATGAACCAATATTGGGTGTCAACCGCAGCCGCGGTGGGCGCCAGGGCGTGCCCAAGGTCGTCACCAAGCCGTTCCTCGATGAGATCAGGCGGATGTGGCGGGAGCTGGACCTGCCCAAGGATGACGAGGGCGCGGCCTGCGTGGGGTCACTTGTCCGGCTTGCTGCTGCGAAGGCGCCGGACCATCGATTCCAGCTTCTTCCTGAAGACCTTGTCCTGAGCTTCCTGCGGCGGGCGGTAGTGAGCGGCTTTGGCGGGGGTTGCTCGCGTGGAAATCTCCATAACCCTGTCAAGCGTTCGTATTTCGACGAGGGTCTTTGCTTCCCCGTAGGCGCCGGCGACGGTTCGCCTGATGCCCGCCAGGTCGAGCCGCCTGATCTCTTCCAGCCGCCTGGTGGCCGTCACGAGCTTGGCCTGGTTGTCCGCGGCCGCCGCCGGATCCGTCAGAGTCCCCGCCAACTGCCGCCGCCTGTTCACGAGCAGCGTGCTGTTCTGGATGATCTGGCTCCAGACCCAGTCCCTGGTGGCTTCGATGAGCATGTAGTCCAGGCCCGGCTCGCCTATGCGCCCGGAAGCCCTGGCCAGCCACGGGGCGGTAATCTTCTGGAACAGCGGCTCGGCGACGGCCGGGTCCAGCATCGCCTCCGGCGTGTTCAGGAAGAACAACTTGACCCGCGGCTCCCGAAGAACCCGTTTCCAATACATGACGAAAAGCTGCATGCACGCGTTGCCTCGCACGTGGGCGATACCGTCCACCAGCGGGGAGAACTCGTCGTCCGCCTTCAGCGTGAAGAGGCCCTTGGCTAGCTTTTCGGCGTTCTCCATAGTGCCTTCCTGGACCTCCATGGCCGTGACGATTCCGCAGAACATTACGGCCAGCATTGCATCGGGCGGAGGCAGGGCGGGAGCCTTTGCGCTTAGGATCTGCTCGGCGTAGCGGCGCAGATCCTGGTGCAGTTGAGGGGGGATCTTCTTTGCGCCGGGCTGCTTCATGAGCGTGGTAAAATACGCGCGTAGGCCCGCGCAGGCGGGCAGCGCGGCTGAGCCCTTCATGAGCACCGCCAGCCGATCGCACACTGCCAGGAGCTTCTGCGTGTTCTGCGGAATCTGCTGCGGACGCGACTTCAGGATATCCAGCATCAGGATGTCCAGCTTCAACAGGAGGATGGTCTTCTCGAAATTGTCTTTCCCGGTGGCCAGGGCCGGCCCCAGGAGCGGATCGCGCGCCGGATCGCACCGCAGCGCCGCGTCCGCGGCGCCCAGAGCGCCCGCAAAGTCGCCCAGCCTGTAGAACGCCACCATACCGTTGAACAGCGGGCTCACCCAGTCCGGATGCCGTTTGAGCATTGCCTGCTGGATCGTGCGGACGCGCGCTGCGACGGCCGCCTTGTTCGCGCCGCTGGCGCTCTTGGCCAATTGGATCATCAACAGCAGATCGATCTGCTCGCGCAGGATGGACGCCTCCTTGACGGCCGGGTCGTCGGCGTGGCGATCCAGCAGGGCCGCCGCGTGCTCGAGGGCCCGTAGCGCCTGGGCCGGGTGGTCGGCCTGGACTGCCGCCATCGCGCCGGAAAACGCCGTCATCACCTCGGGCGGGAGCTTGAGCAGCGGCTTGATGAGCTCCGGCAGCTTTTGGGGCCCGATTTGGGCGCACATCTGAATTGCCATCGCCATCATGACGGTCGGGCGTGATTGGGGGTCGAGGGCGACGGCTCGTTCGGCATCGGCGGCGGCGCCTGTCATGTCCCCGGCGAGCATTCGGTACAGGCCCCGCAGGCCGATGAAGTAGGCCTTTGGCATTATCTTGACCGCGGTGTCCATGTCGGCGGCGGCCCCGCGGTGATTGCCGCGGAGCATTCTGACCGCAGCCCGCACGACGAGGGCGGGAAGGTCGTCTGGAGCGAGCTTTACGGCGCGGCCGGCGTCGGCCTCGGCGGCGGATAGATCACGCTGAAGCAGCCGGGCGGTCGCACGCTGCGTGTAAGCGATGGCGTTTTTCGGATCGATCTCGATAGCCCGTGAGCTTGCCTCGACGGCGGCCCCGTAGTCGCGGCCGGCATTGGCCGCAGCCGCCAGCGCCGAATACTGGTTGGCCAGCTCCGTTCGCGTCGCCTCGTCTATGCCCTTCAGCGGCTCGTCGACGCCCGCCTCGAGCAGAATCTGGCGGTAGACCACGCGGAGGGTCACGTCGCTGGGGTTGAGCCTGACGGCCATTGCCGCGTCCCAGATGGCCTCCTGCACCCGGCCCAATCGGAACCTGGCTGCCGCCCGGTGCGAATAGGCCGCCGCAAAGGACTCGTTAAGTGCGATGGCGCGGGAGAACGCATCTTGTGCCTTGGCGAACCTCCTCTTGGCCAGCTCGCGAATGCCGGTCTTGAACGCCTGCTCATCAGCGGCGCCGCTGACGGCGGACGCTTGCGGCAAGGCCTCGGGCAAATTGGCCAGATCGTAGATCATCTTGCCCTTGTCGCCGCGTGAAAGCGCCTGGGTCATTGCGTCGTGCGGCTGAGATTGCACTTCGATCATGGTTCGCGCGCCGGCTCGCATTCTGATGTGGCATCCGCCGCCGACGGTAATGGCGCCTTGGCCGGCGCTATGCGTGACGCTGACGAACGCGTACGTCTTGGGAACCGCCAAAGGCTCGTGCGGCAAGGCCGCCAGCGATGACAGAAGCTCATCCTCGGGAGAGATCAGGCGCAGGATTCTCGCCAGGAGCACGATGTCGAACAGGCTCTGAAGCCTCTTGAAGATCGGTCGCTTCTCGGCGATTTGCCCGTAGTGCTGCGTGAACGAGCGGGCGGCCTTCGCGCCGTGCTTGGAGGCCGTGCCCGTGCCGACCATGGCGCGGCCGGAGGCGACCAGCTCTTGCGTCAGGACCTGCACGCGGGCGTCGAACAATGCGGACGAGCCGCGCGGCCCGAGCCGCACCTCGCGCGAAGTCGGCTGGACCGGGAACAGCCAGAAGGCGCTGTGCGGAAGCGAGTCTCCGGGGTCGTCGAAAAAGCAGTCCACCATGCTGCGGTAGCCGGGGATGTTCATCTCCTCGCCCTTGGCCTTCAGCATGATGCGCTTCATCATGTAGTCGGCGTCCAGCATAACCATCGCAAAGGAGGAGTCCTTGGGCACGTTTATAATTCTGGAGTACCGGCGGCCGGTGAGGTTGCTGGCGTCCGGGTCCAGCGAGCAGCCGGGCGTCAGGCCAGCCTGCCACACGCACCGCAGGCCGACGACGAGGTCGTCCACGAGGATCGGCTTGACTCCCGGCTCGACGCGCCCGACGAGCAAAAGGTCGCCGGCCGCCTCGTTTCGCAGAAAGCCGTGGATGCGCGTCAGGCCGCCCAGCGTCCGCAGGTCTTTGGGCCGGTCCTTCCAGCGATTTCGATAGGGGGCCAGGCGAGATTGCAGGACCTTCAGGGATACCATGCGAACGCGGTCGAGATCCTGGAACTTTCGCGTGGCCTTCAGGAAGGCGGCCTTCTTGGCCTCGGTGTACTGCTGCAGCCTGCGGTAGGCCTGCTCCTCGTCGGCTGCCTGGATCAGATCGTCCTCCAGGGCTTCGATCTCAGCCAGGGATGCCTGCTCGCCTTGCTCCTCGAGCACGCGCGCGAGCATGTCCTCGTCGATCAGGATCTTCACGCCTTTGGGAGGTGACTCATCCTGCTTTGGCTTGGCGGGCAGCGGCGTGCGGACCGGTTGCGGGCTTACGGCAACAGCCGCATGCTGGGTGACGTCGCCCATGGATTGCGGTGCAGCCTTGCCCTTGAAGAATCGTGTGCCGGTCTTGGGCGCGACCACGACGATTCGCCTGGCAGGCTCCTTTCGGGCCTTGTAGTTCGTAAAGGCTTCGCGGGCCACCGTGGCGGCAATCTCCGGCATGGGGGCCCTGACGGCCTGTTTGCTCTTTGCCGCGGTGTACTGGAGTTGGCTGAGCGCCGGGCCGAGCGTCAGATTGATTCGTTTCTGCTTCGGCTGACGATTCTGCACAAACTGCTGCTGCGTTTGGGTCTGGCGCTGCACGGCCTGGGTCAGCTTCGCGCCGACCTTCTTCTGTATCTGGCGAGTTGCGGTCACGCGGCTGACCCGCGCCGGAACCTCTCTGACCTTCCCAAAGCCGGTGCTGAACGTGGTTCGCCGCGCCGCCACGGCCGTCGGCTTGCGCTGCACGACCGGAGGGTCCCTCCGCACTCTTGGGGGCCTGTATGCCGGCTTCCACACGCGAATGGGCGTTACTCGGGCCGGTGTTGCTCGGATGGGCGTGAGCGGGCGAACACGCTGCAGCTTATGCGCAGCTTGCTTGAGCAGGGCGTCGGCGCCGCGGCTGCGAAGCATCTCGGCGAGTCTGCGCTTGGCCGGATCGACCTTCAGGTCCGGGTCGGTCGAATAGGTGAAAGAGAAACTCAGGCTTCCCTTGCCCTTGGCTAGCTCCACCTCAACGGTCCCGCCGAAGGAGACCTCGTAATACTTCACTCCCTGTCCGGCGCGCTGGCCTCGCTTGAGCCGTTCCTTTTCCACAAAGACTATCGAGATCTTGGCCTTGCCACCTCCGGCAGCCGCCACCGTGCGGGTTAGCTTCACACCCTTGTTGATGGTGACGGTCTCGTACCTGGTCATCGCCTCGAGCACGGGCGGGCTTACCAGCTCCCTCAGCTTCGCTGCCGCGGCCTTGGCCGCCTGGAGAACGTTCGTAACGGGCGCGACTTTCTGGGCTTTGATCTCACGGGCGACAACGGCGTCCATTATTCGCATCGTAAAGCCGAAGCTCGGCACGTTTCGCGAGTCCATCGCCAGGGCCGCCCGAAAATCGCGATCGGTTCGATATGCGGTGTCGCAGCCGACGATGCCCTCGACCTTGAGCCCGCGTGCCGGAATTGTCACTCCCGTGGAGAAGCTCCCGCTGAGCGTGCGGTCGTAGGTGGCTTTCAGGGAGAACTCCGCGAAGTCGTTCTCAAGGCCCAGCGCGACGCCCTTCCTGCCGATCTCCCCGGAAGCCTGCAGCCACTCGCCAAGGACCTCGTAAGACCCCTTGAGATTCCAGTCCATCGACACGCGGTGACTGTTCAGGAGGGCGGCACGTCTTGTGTCGGTGGATATTGCGCTCGCCGCCTGGGCCAGGACCGTGTTGAGTTGAGCAGGCGGCAGCGAGCGAATATCTCTGCCGCGGAATTGGCGGATGACCTCTTCAAAGACGGCATCCTGCCGGGCGCTGCCTTGCTGGGCACGCGACGCGACCGGGTAGGCGCAGAGCACCAGCAGGGCCACAACCGCTGCCGACCGCAGAGGCGTCGCAGTCACGATGACTCCTCCTTTGCTTTGCCGGCGCGTGCGGCTTTGCGGCTCCGCCGGACCAACACGGCCACCACAACAACCGCAACGGCTGCCGCCAACGCCAGGAACCAAATAAGCCCTCTACCGGCAGGGCACGCCTGACCGGCGGCTTCCTGGGGGGGCTTGCCGGGCGAGTCGGCGACCGCCGCGATCTCTTGCTCATCGAGTTTCTTCAGGGCCTCAGCCATCAGCGAAGTGATCTTTGCCTTCACTTGTTCGTAAGTCGGCTTCTTGCGGCCATACATCGCCAGCACCTTGTGACGGTTGCCCGTATGGCCGTACAAATAGTAACGCGGGGCGCTGCTGAGGGTCTGGCTGGATAGCGTATACCAGACACGCCCCGGCGCGTTCGATTCATCCTTCGGCCGCGTGATGAAGTACCAGTGGTGAAACAGGATCTTGGGCGAGGGCGCGGTTCCGGCGGCCTCGTGAACGGTGACGCGGTAGGTGGCCAGCTCGCCCTTGATCTCGAAGGCCTTGTCGGACGGCATCGCGAATTCGTACTGCCCGATCGCCTGCATTGCCTCCTTCAGTATTTGCAGTTCCCGGTCCTTTGGATCCTCTGCGGTCTCGGCGCTCGCCAGGGGGTACAGGCCGATCTGGTAATAGAGCATTGCAAGTGCTCGGCGGAAGGTTCGTGTTTCGGTGGGCGAGAGGGGCCCCGCCTTGAGCTCGAACTCGGCAATCCGTTGAGGGATGAGCGCACAGATGTTTGTCCCGCTGAGGCTCTGGCCTTCGTAGGCGCTGAGCTTGCTGTACGCGACGATCAGGTCTCGAAGGATTCCGAGGTGACGGGCGTGGGCCTCATGTGCCCGTTCAAGGTCGGCTGCGATCTTTCGCCAGCCCTCGTGAGCGGCCTGGGGGTCCTTGGAGAATGCCTCTTCGAGAAACGCCTTGTGGGCCTCCCAATCGGCCGCAGCCTTTTCGCACTCTTCGACGAGCCCTCGGGCCGTCTCATACGTTGCTTCGGCGGGTGGGAAGTATCGTGTCGCGAGACGGGGAAGATCCTGCTGCTCCTGTTGCCCCGTCGGGCCCAGGTCGAGGACATGAACCACCAGGCGCACCTGCTTGGGCTCAACGGAGATCGAATCGACCCGGTAGGCGTACGGCGCTCCGTTTGGAGGCCTCACGACGAAGCAGAATCGGCCCTGCCTGGTCGTTGCGGGGCCTGAATCCCTGCTGAGGACGTAACCGTCGATCTGCGAGACACCAATGGTGAACGTTTCTCTGCGCTGGTACGCCTGGCCCGGAAAGGTCTCGTCGGCTCGCCCCTGGGCGCAAAGGGAGACCGACACCAGGAAACACACTCCAGCCGCTGTTGCCCTCAGGCACTTCACTTGTCGCTCTCCAATCGATGAAATAGTGATTCCCGTCCAGGCTCCGGCGGCAGCCCGGTAGGACCCATCCGCCACCAGAATAGCCGAGTTGCCTGTTGATGCAAGGATTGAACGCCTGATTGTCCGCGTGGCGATAGCTTCTCGTTGACTGCCTCATTTGCCGGTCAATTCGAATACATAAAGACCTGAGCCAACATCGAACGTTATGTAATCTTTTGATTCGCTGCCCGCGGTAATGCCGGCCACGCCCGCGACGAACTTGCCGGCCTTCCAAACGGGCTTGCGGCTTTCGGTGATGGTAATCTCTTTCAGGCCCAGTTTGGGCACGCTTACCTGGGCGGTGGTGTTGGCCGGAATCGTTACTCTCATGCCGAACGATTTCGAGCCCTTCTTCCAATCGACCGCGACCAGCCCTCGGACGGTCTTCAGCGACGCCCTGACGTAGGTCAAATCCCCGACCGGGCGCGGCTTGATGGTAATCTGTTTGAAGCCGGGGCCGGCCGGACCGATGCCGGCCAGGTCCTTGTAGAAAAACTTCTCCGTGCTGCCGAACATCTTCATATTGAGACTGTGATTGTCGTCCTCAAAACTCTCCCAGACGGTAGTGGCGCCTTTGGAAATCGTATAGCCCCAACTCGGATAAGTGGTTCTGGTGGCAATCTTATACATGACATCCGCTCGTCCATGTTCTCCCAGGACCTGTTCCAGGGCATTAGTGCCCAGGATTCCCGTCGAGAGATGGCCGTCGTTCTTTATCATGATGTCATCAACGAGATTCTTCAGTACGGCTTGTTCTTTTCCCTCCGGAACCAGGCGGAAATAGAGCGCCACGGCGTTTGAAGTCTGGCTCCCGGTGGCAAATTGATTTGTCTTCTCGTCGAAGAATTTCCTGATGAAAGCCTTCTTGATACGGCCGGCCAGATCGGAATAGCGCTTGGCCTCATCGGCCTTGCCGATTATTTCCGCCGCCTGGGCCACGATCCAGCTATCGTAATAGTAATACGCCGTTGACGTGAGAGACCCCGGCGTACGCCTCGGGCGAAAACTGCTCCTTCCCCTCGCTTTGTCCGGCTCCATATGGTCTCCAAGGCCGTTCGGTATGATATCTTCTCTGGCCTTGGTCCCGAGAAAATCGACCAGCTTCTTCATGCCGTCGTAATGCTCGACCAGAACTCGTTTGTCCCCGTAGTACTCGTACAGGTACCAGGCAATGACAGGATATGTGCTCTTCCAGCAGGGGTACCATGTATAGGGGTTTCGCCAGTGCAGTGGACTGACAACCGGTACGTCGCCATCCGGCCTCTGGGAGTCCTTTATATCATCCAGCCACTTCGCCCAGAACGCGGCCGTGTCGAGATTGTATATGTAATCTTCGCATACAAAGCCCGTGTCACCCAGCCATCCGACCCGTTCGGAACGATCGCCGGCATCCTGCGGGATGCCCTGGAGACTTGTCATGAACGTCCAGCAGACGTTGCGGTGAATCTGGTTCAGCAAAGGATTCGAACACTCAAAGCTTCCGCTGGTTTCGACTGCGTTATACACGAAGCGCCCTTCGAGACTTGTCCGGGTGGGCGCGGCCGGAAAACCCTTCATCTCCACGTAGCGGAATCCATGAAGAGTGAATCTCGGTTCCCACACTTCCGCACCTTCGCCCTTGAGAATGTAGACATCCGTCTGGGCGGCGCCCCGCTGGCTCTTTGTGTCCAGGCGGCCCTTGCCATCTACCGCCCCCGCGTGTCTGAGCGTTACTCTGTCGCCCTTTGCCCCAGTTACGCGGAGTCTTGTCCACCCGGAAAAGTGTTGCCCGAAATCATAAATGTACACGCCGTCGCCATGTTTCGTGATCTTCACGGGCTTGATCGTCTGCATCACTTTGACAGGCGGCACGGTCTGCGCGACCAGAACGCCGCTCGGCGATTTTACAGAAACAGTCTCGCCCCAACTGGAATCGTCATAGCCCGGGCTCTTCCAACCGGTCTTCTCCAATCGGGCATCGTAATGCTCACCCACACATATCTCGTTTGCCGTTATCGGCCCGCCGGAACCCTTCCACCTATCGTCCGAGACAACACTCATGCTCGTACCGTCTGTGAAATCTACGTTCATCTGCAGAATCAACTGCGGGTCGTCGGCAAACGGCTGTCTGCCCGGTGACTGCCCATCATGGCCGTACCAACCGTTGCCCAGCATGACTCCAACCGCGTTTCGACCGCTCTTCAGATGTTCCGTCACATCAAGAGTCACATACAACACGCGAGAGCCAAGCTTGACCGGTTGATCGTTGTTGTAATAGCTTGTGGCCGGATCGAGCACGCGGTCCTCAACCTTCCTGCCGTTGAGATACAGCTCGTTCCAGCCCAAACCGGCCAGATATACCCTGGCACGCCTGACCTTTTTGGTAATCTCAAACTCCTTGCGCAGAAGCGGGGCCGAAACCGATGCTCCTCCCGCTCCGGCCGCTTTGCCGCCGCTGCCATCGACACCGTTCTTGAGGTCGCCGTCCAGCTTCCACCAGCCGACGAGGCCGGGACCACCGCCGGTGCTCTTCCCGGCCATCGCTCGGATTTCCTTCGCTGACAGGGCGCGGCTGTAAATGCGGACATCGTCGATGCCTCCCGGGAAGAACTCGTCACGACCACTGCTCGAACCGATGTAGGCCGGGCTCGTTCCGGCGGTGTCTATCCGTCCGCTCACCGACGCTTTTCCGATCTCCTTGCCGTCCGCGTAGAACCTCATTAACGAACCGTCATAGGTCGCGGCGACGAAATGCCACTTGCCATCCTTGAGCCGGGCAGGCGATAGCGCCGCGCCTCGTTCCACGTAAGTGCCCTTAATGCCCAGGCCGCACCAGAGGCCGTACAGCCCGGAGGTCTTGCCGATCGCAAGAAGGTGCCGCGCGTTTCCGTCGTCTTTCCTGTAGATCTCACGCCAGTCGTCGGTGCACTTTGTCGGCTTGACCCAGGCACTGATGGTGATTTGTGCTTTCGGCTTCAATCCCGCATAGTGCTTTATCCTGACGCATTCACTCTTCCCATTTAAGTTGACCGCCTTCCCGAATCTGCCCGGAATGTAGCCAAGGGACGTCTCGGGCCTGCCCATGACAATCCACTTGCCCTTCCAATCGCCCGGTTTGAGCAGTCCCATCTCGAACGTAGCCGGCTTGCTCCAGGGCGAAACCTTGCCGTCTTTATCCCAGCACCGCACTTTCCACCAGCACTCTTCCCCGCTCGACAATGCCTTCCCGCGATAGGCAACATGTACTGATTCGCGAGACGTCACCTTCTTGCTGTCCCACTTGTCGGCGGCGTCTGATTCGAGTTTGCTCTCACTGCCGGCGACCAGGACTTGGTACGCCGACTGCTTCTGTCCCCGCCGCACCGATTCGAGCATCCAACTGAGCCGCGGTTGCGGCGTGTCGATACCCAGGGGATTGACGGTGTATTCGCACTTGAGTTCCACCGGACTCACCCCGAGCCGCCGCTCGATCGGGCCATAGGGATCGCTTGGGCGTTTGGCCGGGTCCACGTACCTGGCCAGGTCGCGCAGGGCAATGACCGTATATCCCCCGTCATGAAGGTATTTCATATACCGGGCGAAGTCCTTCGGCTTGGTGTTGACCCACGGGTGAATCGATGCGGGCACGCCGTGAAACGTCAACACGCAGATCTTTCCATCTCTGGCTTGGCTGACCGCCCGGACAAAATCTTCCCATCGCCAGTTCGGGCCCGACGCTCCGGTCGTAGGAACCAGCAGGGGGTGATCCTCCGTCGGATCGTAAGCAAGGCCGCGGCTTCCCTCTTCAGGAAACTCCGGCCCGCTGCCGCGCCGCGCAAAGAGGTAACCCTTTCCCAAGAGGACCTCTACAACCTTCCGACTGTGACCCCAGCCTGGATAGCAGAAGGTCTGGGGGACGGGGATGCCGTGTTCCTTGCAGCGCCGCTCGATATGTTCGACTTGGGCGCGGAGTTGTTCCTTTGAGAGTCGCGTGACGTTCGGGTGGCTTCGCGTGTGGTTGCCGATCTCAAAGCCGGACTCGTGCAGCTTGCGGACCTCATCCCACGTCAGAAAGGTCTTCTTGTCCTTGAGAAAGGCGAGGCCTTCGGTAATGAAAAACGTCGCTCCGAAGCCATAACGTTTCAGCAGCGGCGCCACGTAGGCGATGTCCGACTTGTTCCCGTCGTCGAACGTCAAGACGACCAGCTTGTCGGGAATGGGCAACCGCTTCTGCTTCGCCGAGCCGTTACACTCGCCGGCAAAGATGACACCAACGCCGCATATCGCCAAGGCGGCCAACAGCTTTCTCATGACCTATTCTCCTTTTGGGCCGGGTTTCCTGCAGCCTCTTGCGACCGCCGCCTGCAGACAAATTCTAGACTCCAAGCCCGAAATAGTAAACCTACCTACCTGGCTGGCGCCAGCTGGGCAGGCAGGCAAATTCACATGACCGAATCTCAAGAAACCAAAACGCCGCGTGTCCAACCGCCCGCAGGGCGATATCCTTCTGGTTGACCACGCCCGATGAGCGATTTAGACTCAGATTGTGCGCAGGCTAAACCCCCCGGTTGCGTATCCAGTCCTGAAGGGCACTAAGCCGACCAGAACCAGGCATGGCAGGCCTACGCAGAGGACAGGCTCATCGAGCCCCAGAACAAGGACAATAGCGGTTGCAGCACCTCGCGCTCTACAGCCGTAGGCGTAGCTGCGGCCCTGGCCTTCGGCACAACCCTCTTGGTACTCACGCACGTGCTCTGGGTGGGTCCCAAGGGCGGGCGAGGCAGCATGGCGAGGCCCGAGTCCCGCGTAAGGATTGCCCTTTATTGGGACGGCAAGGACGTCAATCCGCCATGCTGGGATGTGGATCGTGGGAATCTCATTACTCTGGCTTTGACCAGAAACGCCGCCAGACCTGAGTCCAAGTACAAACTGGTCCGCCTCTTGTGGGAGGGCCTGGGCGTCCTGGGCATCTCGCGCCCGCGGCCGAAATACTTCGTGCTCAACCTTGTGCCGGGCAGCGTGCTCCATGGGGAGAATTGGCTCTACGTGTATGAAGGGACCGAGGGGCGGACATTGGCATTCTCGAAGAAGGGGCCGGCGGTACTGCTTAACGGGCAGCCGGTGTGTGTGGACCTCAAGGCCGGCGGGGCCGACATCTGGCTGGACGGTCAATCGCCCGATGCGCTGGCGTCTCTTGTCAGCATTGGCCTCAGCGGCGAGGCCCGGCGTGACTGTGATGCCCTGGCGCGATTTCGCAACTCGGGCATTATGATTGTGGCAGCGGGGCAGTACGCCGAAAGCGACCGGGCAAAGGTTGAAGCGGCCATCCTGGCCACAAGGCCAAGAGGCCTGTTTGCGCGCGACCAGTGGCAGCCCTCGGCGAGCCTGCTGCAACAGGCTGACCGGCTCACGCACCTCTGGCTGGCCGGGGCCGAGATCCCTGACCTCAGCGGCTCGCCGAACCTCATATTTCTTGCTTTCAAATTCCGTGGCAAGAAGGGCGGGTCTCTGGAGCCATTGGCGGCTTTGCGCCAACTAGGGACTTTGTTAGTGATCGATTGCGAGCACATCCGCAGCTTTCGCCCCATTGGCAAGTTGCCGCACCTGGAGTATCTGGTATTGGTCAAAGCGGAGGAGCTGCGCGATCTTTCGCCGCTGGCGACACTCGGGAATCTTCGATCCCTCGCATTGACAGGGTGCGACAAGCTGACGGACATTTCAGCGGCATCGAAGATGAAGAACCTCCGTTACCTGACACTGGATCCCAGCGATCAGGTTGCAGATCTCACTCCGTTGGAGGGGCTGACAGGCCTGAAGATCATCGTCGTGTCCAAGAGCGATCTGGACACGCGGCGTGCGGAATACGACAGACTCCGCAAGGCTCTGCCCAAAACCGAGATCGTGGGCATCTGCATGGGGTCGCGCTGGATCATGCTGGTTGTGGCAATCGGTCTCGCTGCGGGCCTGATCTTGCGAACGATGCGCACTCGCCGGAAGACCGCGAAATGACCCGGACACGTCAATTGCCTCTGGCAGCGGCGGCGTTCAGTTTCGGCATGATTGGCTTCGCATTGTGCGCCCACGCGAAGGGGTTGGCCTTGCCCCGCCTGGTCGGCCTGACAATGGCTGTCATCGGCCTTGCGTGGGGCATTGCTGCGGCAGAGAGGCCGCTGGAGCTAATCGACCTGACGGGCTTCCCCGGATATCGCCTGGTGTATGTGCCTCTGGCGATCGTCCTGGGCGTCGCGTTGGCGATGTACTATCGGCCGGATCAGCAGCTCCATCTGCTTCCGGGGCGCCTGACCTGGTTTTCCCTCGTAGCGATTGGGATTGGTGTTTGCGAGGAGTTGGGCTATCGGGGGTTTCTGCAGGGATGCCTGCGAAAACACGGCCTCTGGATTGCCTGTCTGGGCGGAGCGATTGGGCACACGATATATAAATGTGCGCTGTTTGCCCTGCCGTCCGTGCCCGTCCATGCCGACTTTGCGGTACTGGCCGCCGCTACCCTGGCCTTAGGTGTGTTGTTCGGCCTGATGCGCGAGGTTTTTGGAAGTATCGCGTTTCCGGTTGCGGCACACGTTGCATTTGATCTTGTTGCCTATGGCGACCTGCCCGCCGCTCCATGGTGGGTATGAAGCGCTCCTGATTCTGATCTCTTGACATGGAAAAGGGGCAGCCGGGGCCGGCGGTCTGTTCACCGGTCCGAGCCGCCCCTTCGCCAGGCGATGCTATCGGCCTGGAAATCAGTTGACGAGAATAAACATCTCGTCCACGTACAGCGTATCCAGCACCATCTTGTTGCCGCGACGGTTGGTGTCGATCACACGCACGTACACCGTCCCGCTCAGCGAGCTTGGCAGGTCGTACGTCTGCTCGGTATCGTCATCGCTGGTCTTCGTGATCGTTACCATGTCCGTCCAGATCGAGCCGTCCGTGGAGTACTGGAACACGAAGTCATCCTCCGTGCCGTCGTGCCAGGCCTCCACACTGAAGCTTACCGAAGTCCCGCCGGTGATGTCGAACGTCCAGGTGTGCTCCAGGATGCTCTTCTTGCCCCCCAATGCTTCGGTCAACTGCTCGTAGACGTTGTCGCTGGCCTGCGTGTCAAGGTAGCTGCCGACGACCGTTCCGGTCGTGGTCGTCTCGCTGCCGGCGTAGAACTCCGAGACGCCGGCCACCGTGATGTCCGCCGTCGCCACGTTGCTGTACAGGCCGCCGTCGAAGGCCTGGTAGGTGAAGCTGTCCGGGCCGCTATAGCCCGGATTCGGCGTATAGTCGAACGACCCGTTGGCATTCAGGTTCAACGTGCCGTTGGACACGTCGCCGACGAGTTCGGCCGTTATCGGGTCGTTGTCGGCGTCGCTGTCGTTGGCCAGCACGCCGCCGGCGGCATCGACGTTGAGCGTCGTGTCCTGCTCGGCGTCGTAGGCGTCGTTGACGGCTACCGGGGCGTCGGGCAGGCCGTTGACGGTGATGGTCACGGTGGCGTCGTTGCTGTACAGCCCGCCGTCGAAGGCCTTGTAGGTGAAGCTGTCGGTGCCGAAGAAGTCCGGATCGGGCGTGTAGTCGAACGAGCCGTCCGAGTTCAGGTTCAGCGTGCCGTTCGAGACGCCGCTGACCAAGCTGCCCGTGTATTCCGTGTCAATGCCATACTTTTCCGCCAGGTAGCCGCCGACGTTGTTCATCTCGTCGGCCGTCAGCACGGTATTGAAGATCAGCACCTCGGCGATGTCCCCGGGGTAGTACCGGTCCCCGTAGTACTGGCCGATCTGGTTGAACTCCCATGTCCCGCCGCCGCGGACGGCCTCGGCGATGTGCCAGACATTCTCCGGGGCGTCGGAGGTGCTCACGCCGTTGACGCGGAACGTGCTGCCGCCGGGATTCGTGAAGTCATTCCCGTCACCCGGATGTTGCCAGCCGGTATCACCTTGTCGCCGGATCCCGTCGTCGCGATCGTAGTACCCGAGAATTCCGTCAAGGCCCACGGCGCTCGAATCGACCGACGTCACGAAGAACACGGTGCGTGCGTCCGCCGTGGGGTACACCATCTTGTCGTTGGTGCCGTCGAAGCTTACCGTGGGCATGTTGTTGATGTCAGCGTCGCCGGCCACGTAGGTCGGCTGGTCGCTCGCGTTGCCCTGCGTGGCGTCGCCCCAAACCGCGACCGGGTCGCCGTTGGTCAGGCCGATTATGGCGCTGGCATCAAGTTGGATCACAAGCCCGGCGGGCATGTCGCCGCCGACGAGGATGGCCGTCAGCGGGTCCCCTTCGGGGTCGGTGTCGTTGGCGAGCACGCCCGTGGCGGCATCGACGACGAGGCTGCCGTCCTCATCCACGGAGTAGGCGTCATCCACGGCCGTGGGTGGCATGGGGATGTATTCGACCGTGATGTCCACCGTCGCCACGCTGCTGTACAGGCCGCCGTCGAAGGCCTGGTAGGTGAAGCTGTCCGGGCCGGTGTACCCCGGATTCGGCGTGTAGTCGAACGACCCGTCGGTATTCAGGTTCAACGTGCCGTTGGACACGTCGCTGACGAGTTCGGCCGTCAGCGGGTCGTTGTCGGCGTCGCTGTCGTTGGCCAGCACGCCGTTGGCGGCATCGACGATGAGCGTCGTGTCCTGGCTGGCGTCGTAGGCGTCGTTGACGGCTACAGGGGCGTCCGGCAGGGCGTTGACGGTGAGAGTTACGGTGGCGTCGTTGCTGTCGCCGTAACCGTCGTTGGCCTTGTAGGTGAAGCTGTCGGCGCCGAAGAAGTCCGGATCGGGCGTGTAGTCGAACGAGCCGTCGGAGCCCAGGTTCAACGTGCCGTTGGAGACGCCGCTGACGAGGATGGCCGTCAGCGGGTCCTCTTCGGGGTCGGTGTCGTTGACGAGCACACCCGTGGGGGCATCGACGACGAGGCTGCCGTCCTCGTCCATGGAGTAGGCGTCATCCACGGCCGTGGGCGGGTAGCTGGTCACCGTGATGTCCGCCGTCGCCACGTTGCTGTACAGGCCGCCGTCGAAGGCCTTGTACGTGAAGCTGTCCGGGCCGATGTAGCCCGGATTCGGCGTATAGTCGAACGACCCGTCGGTGTTCAGGTTCAACGTGCCGTTGGACACGTCGCTGACGAGCTCGGCCGTCAGCGGGTCGTTGTCGGCGTCGCTGTCGTTGGCCAGCGCGCCGTTGGCGGCATCGACGATGAGCGTCGTGTCCGCCAGGGCGTCGTAGGCGTCGTTGACGGCTACCGGGGCGTCGGGCAGGCCGTTGACGGTGAGAGTTACGGTGGCGTTGCCGCTGTCGCCGTAGCCGTCGTTGGCCTTGTAGGTGAAGCTGTCGCCGCCGAAGAAGTCCGGATCGGGGGTGTAGCTGAACGACCCGTCGGAACTCAGGTTCAACGTACCATTGGAGACGTCGCTGACGAGGATGGCCGTCAGCGGGTCCTCTTCGGGGTCGGTGTCGTTGACGAGCACGCCCGTGGCGGTATCGACCACGAGGCTGCCGTCCTCGTCCACGGAGTAGGCGTCATCCGCGGCCGTGGGCGGGAAGTTCTCGCCGAACTCGGTGATGGTCACGTTGTCGAACTCCGCCGTGCAGAGCGTCGCGTCGTTGTGGGACGTCAGGGCCATGCCGATGTAGACGTCCGTCGCCATCGAGATCGCAACGGAGCCCTGCTGCGTCCAGTCGGTCCCGTTGGGCGACCGGTAGCCCGTAAACGTATCCCCGCTGCGGACGAGCTTCACCCAGTACGGGGCGGCAAAGCCACCGGTGGTCGTGTGGTCACTTGCGCCGCCGGTCGTAGTCCGGCGCTGGAAGCTGACGCCGCTGCCGGGCGTCACCGCGATGAACGCGTGCTTGCTGTTGTCCGCGAGCGTCTCCCGGATCATCACGCCGGCCTTCGCCCAGACGTTGGTGTTCTCAACACTGGCCACGCGGACGATGATCTCGGCGTTGCCGCTGAACGACTGGTAGACGTAGTGGAACTCGTCGGCGTTGCCCCAGATGTCCGCGCCTGAGCCGTCAACCGTCCAGACTCCGCCCACTTCGCTGTCGCTGCCCGGGACTCCCACGGCGCCGATGTCGGTCCCCTGCCAGCTCATATGGATGAAGTTCGCCTGCGTGTCGGGTGCGATCGTGTTCGGCGTGGCCGCACGGTCCTGGACGTTGTTGACCGTCAGGGAGTACGTGACGTCTTCCGTCAGCGTCGAGACGGTCAGCTCGACGGTTTTCGTATCCGCCTGGAGCACCGCCGCCGAAATCGTTATGCCTTGATCGATGCCGTAGTTGGCCAGGGTCTCCGCCGAGGTCTCGTCGACCGGCTCGCTATAGACCACTGTCACCAGCGTGTCATTCGCGGCCGAAACCGAATCGAGGGTCGGCGCGATCGCGTCGGCCGGGGTCGTCTCGCCGACGGGGGCGCTCTTGTCGCCCTCCAGCATGTCGCCGTTGACGGCCGAGACCTCGTACGTGTAGGCCGTCAACTCGCTAAGGCCCGTGTCGCTGTAGGTGGTCAGGTCGGTCGTGTCGATCAACTGGCTGTCGCGGTAGATGTTGTAGTAGCTGATGCCGCTCTCGGGGTCGGAGGCGGGCGACCAGCTCAGGTCGATCTGGGAGTCGCTGACGGCCGTGGCCGACAGGTCCGCCGGTGTGCTCGGCGGGGTCGAGTCTTTCACGAGGTGGATCGTCTCGATCACGGTGCCGTCCCTGCGGTATGCCGTCATGTCGAGTGTGGTGGGCGTCATGTCGAAAACGCCCAGGTTGTACGTTTTCTCCGTGTATACGATGTAGGAGGCGGTGCCGAGGTCTTTCAGCGGCGCGCCGGTCGTGCCGATCACCATGTGATGGATGCCGTTGACCAAGTTGTGCTGATAGTAGTGGTTGTGGCCTGTAAGCGTCATGTCCACGCCGTTGGGCTCGAAGAGGGCCGTGGACATTGCCTGCATGGCGGCGTCCGGGGCGTGGCCGCCCGAAGTATAGGCGGGCTTGTGATAGGCCACGAACTTCCACGTCTGGGTGGTGTTCGCCAGGTCGTCGGCGGCGAAGTTCCACTGGGCGCTGCCCTGGCTGTGGTTGATCTCGGTGTTCAGGATCAGGAAGTGGGCGTCGCCGTAGTCGAAGGAGTAGTAGCCGTTGCTTTCCCCCTCCGCGGTGGGCCCCTGCGTATAGGCACGGGTCAGGGCGTTCCATCCCTCGTGGTTGCCCACGGCGTTGGCGAACGGGACCTCTGCGTTCAGCGCCTCCTGTTCGGCCAGGAAGAACTCCTTGTCCCAACTGTTCCACGTGGCCTCGGCGTTCGTGTCGCCGCCGAAGACGATCATCCTCGGGTCGAACGTGTCCATCAGAGCAGCCATGTCGCCATGTACCTGCTTGTTCGTTCGACTGTCAGCCATGAAGCCGAAGCGAAAGCTCGTGCCCGGCTCGGCCGCCGTCCAGAACGTCTTGTCCGCGCTGGTCGTTGCACCGTGCGTTACGCGGTAGTGATACTGCGTGTTCGGCTGAAGGCCGGTGAGCTTAATGTTGTGCGTGTAGAAGCCCCTGTCGGCTCGGGTAAGCTCGGTACTCTCCGTGGAGGCCTGCGAGCCGTACCCGCTGGTCAGCCCGTACTCGACCACGGCGGCCGTCTGGTCGTCCGCCTCCTGCAGCACGTACATGCTGTCGGTCATGACGGACTGAAGGTACGGGTCCTTTACGGCGTCCAACAGCAACCTGGGCTCCAGCGGCTCGAATGCGGGACAATCCATACTTCGTCGACTTGCATCATTCATGATAAGCCCCTTCGTTTCTCTAGTAACCAATTGTTCGGTTGCCCACAAACCCAAAAAAAGAAACTGAACAAAACTCCCTGAACCAAAAACTCAAAAACTCGGAAAATCGGATCGGAATTATATCACCTGCCGTGGCGAATGCAAGAGATTCTTCAAGAATGTTTTAACAACGCCTGTACCACGAGCAGTGGTGTATGCAAGAAACTCGTCGAGGATTATTGTTCGAAGTCCGGTGGGCAGCAGCGAGGAACTCCCGAGCCAAGCCGCCCTTCGATCCACCCTCAGGAAAGGCCCTTCGGTGAACTCAGGACGAGCAAGCGGCCGGCGTCCGCACGCTTGGTCTTTCCATTTGACTTCGAAATACGGGCGGGTAAAGTGGTTGGTGGAGGCGGCAGCAGGAGCGCGGGGTTGCGGTAGGGGGGCGGCTCGTGACAAAGAGGCCGTTCGAAGGAGACAGGACATGACAGAACATCACGCTTCCCAAGGGACCATTGCCCGCCGCGAGTTCATCCGCATGGGCGTTGCAGGCGCCGGTGCAGTCCTTCTGCCCGGGACCTTGGCGTCCGCGGCCAAGGGTGGGGGCAAGGCCGACGTGTGGGTCCTCCACGGCACGAACAAGAAGAGCCTGATGAACGGGGCTCTGAAAGTGATCGCCCAGAACGGGGGATTCGGCAAGAGCGTCAAGAAGCTCACGCTGAAGGTCAACGCGGCCTGGTGGCGCACGCCCAAGCAGGGGGCTAACACGAACCCCGAGCTGGTGGATGCGTTCCTCAAGGGCTGCAAGGGCCGGGGCATCAAAGAGCTTGTCATGCCGGAGCACTCCATCGACTCCGCGAAGTACTCCTTTCCGCAGAGCGGCCTGCTGGCCGTGGCGAAGGCCAACGGCGTGCCCATGATCGACCTTGCCTCGAACCAGAAGCTCTTCAAGGAAGTGGCTATCCCCGGCGCCGGGCAATTGAAGAAGGTGCTGGTGGGCAAAGACTTCCTGGAGACGGACGCCCTGGTGAACATGCCCGTAGCCAAGCATCATAGCGGCACCGACCTGACCATGGCGATGAAGAACTGGCTGGGGGCCGTCAAGGACCGCAGATACGTGCATCAAAACAACCTCCACCAGTGCATCGCCGACATCAGCAGCCTCATCCGGCCGACCTGGACCATCGTTGACGCCACCCGAATCATGCTCGACAAGGGGCCGAAGGGGCCTTCCAGAAAGATGAAAGACCTCAATCTGCTCGTCGTCTCGAAGGACCAGGTCGCCGCCGACGCGTATACCTCAACGTTGTTCCCGGGCAAGGGGCCGGACAAGATCAAGTACCTGACAATCGCCGGCCGGATGAAGCTCGGAACCGTGGACCTGTCCAAGATAACCGTCCACAAGATCGAACTGGGTTGACCAGGGCCAGAACGAAAATCCGCTGGGCGGTGCGGCTTGTGCTTCTGGCCGTTGCGCTTGTGCTGCTGTGGACGGGGCCTCTGCCCGCCGCCGCTGCCCGGGTCGTGCCGGGCCTGAGCCCGCTGGTTGTGTTCATGTCGTCGGTCGCACTGCAGCGAGGATACCTGGGGTTGTTATGGGTGGCGCCTCCGGCGGCGCTGCTGCTTCTGGGCTTCTGGAAGGGCCGGTTGTTCTGCCGGTGGATGTGTCCGGCCGGCACGGTCTATGCGATCCCCGCACGATTGAGCGCCAAGAAGAACTTCCTGAAGGTCCGCCTGAATGCGTATCTCTTCTGGATAATCGTTGTTGCATCGCTGGTCTGGGTGCCGCTGGTTCTCTTTCTCGATCCGCTTTCGACGTTCAGCCGAATCGGGCCGCTGCTGACCGGTACCTACACGATTGCCTCGCTCATCCCGGGGCTGATCGTGCCGCTGATCCTGCTGCTCGGCGTGATCCAGCCGATGATCTGGTGCGCGTATATCTGCCCGTTGGGCTACCTGCTTGAGCTGTGCCACGCCGTTGGCCGGCGCCCTGTCGAAACCTTCAATCGAACCCGCCGGCAGATCATTGGGGGCATCGTGATGGGCCTGCCGGCCGGCCTGCTCGCCAGGGAGTTCCTGCTGACCAGGTCGAGCTACCAGAACGCTCCCATCCTGCCGCCGGGTGCGAAGGACCTGGAAACGTTTGCCTCGCTGTGCACGCGATGCTACGCGTGCGTGGACGCGTGCCCGGCGAAGGTGATCCGCGTGAGATTCAATCTGGATCGGGCGGTGGGGCAGCTGTTCCAGCCTGAGATCGAATACTTCGACAGCGAGGATAATCCGGACTTCGGCTACTGCCCGGAGCCGTGCAACGAGTGCAGCGGCGTGTGTCCGACCGGGGCGCTCAGCGAGCTGACGTTCCAGCAGAAGTGGCACCGGAAGATCGGCGTCGCGGAGATTATCCGTGAGGCGTGTCTGGCGTGGGAGGATGGTGAAGACTGCGTGGTCTGCCAGGAGGTGTGCTCTTACCTGGCCATCGAATCCGGCAAGGGCGATAAGGGCGTGCCCAGGCCGATTGTGAACAAGAGCTTGTGCCGCGGCTGCGGCATCTGCTACAGCAAGTGCCCCGCCATCCGCGACGGGAAGGCCATCATTATGTTGGGTGTGGAGCGGCAAGAGCAACTGCCGGGGGAAGAGTTGGAAATCGCCGCCGCCGGCCCGCGCGTGAAGCGGTCAGGCGATTCGGTGGGTCCTTTCGCCCGGCCGGACGCGAATTGTTGACTCGTGCGGCAGCGCGGGGATAATAAGGCATGCCTGGGCGGGCAATGTCGCGCCACCCGTCGACGGGCCGGAACGGTATTTCTGACCAGCGGTGATATCATGAGAATGACCAGGTCTCTGGCAGCCGCCTGCGTTGTCGCAGTTCTTGCGGGCGCCGCCCTTGCCGACCCCCAGAGCGATTATGAATCGCTCTTCGGCCAGGAGGCAAAGAAGGTTGCGGCCACCAGGAGCACCGCTGACGATGCCGCCTTCGCCAAGAAGGTGCTCGACGCCGCCAAGGCGATGACAGATGCCCCGAAGACGCAGATCTTTCTGTACGAGAAGGTGGTCCAGTTCGGCAGCAAGAACGTAGGCGGCACGCCGCACGCCCTCGAAGCAATAGAACTGCTCATCAAGCATCAGCCCGCCCAGGAGGCCAAATGGCAGGAGCTGAATCTCAACTTCATGGAAAAGCAGTTTCAGATGTCTCGCGGCCCCATTCGCAAGGAACTGGCCAAGGCGTATCTCGATGTGCTCATCGAGGCAGCGGAGGCCAAAGCCGCTGCCGGCTCGCCCAAAGAGGCCATGGAGCTCTACCGCAAGGGTGTGCCGGTGGCCATCTATGCCGCCCACAAGCTCAGAGAAATTCGTGACAGCATGCGGGACCTCATCGCAGCATCCGAGGCCCAAGCCCAGCACCAGAAGCTCATCAAGAAGCTGGCTGCCAATCCAAACGATACGGCGACTCGGGAGAAGCTGATACTCATCTACGTGATGGAACTGGACGACGCGTCCAAGGCGGCCTCGCTTCTGGCCAAGGGGGTGGACGAGAAACTGCGGAAGTATGTTCCTCTGGCGGCAAAGAAGGCGGCGGACCTGACCGAGGCGACGTGCATGGAGTTGGGGCAATGGTATCACAAGACGCTTCTTGGCAAGGCCTCTGCAGCGGGCAAACCTGTGGTCCTTGCCAGGGCGAAGTTGTACTACGAGCGTTATCTGAGTATGCACACGAAGCGTGACGTGGGGCGGTATAAGGCTTCGTCGGCCCTGGCGGAGGTAAACAGGGAGCTGGAAAAGCTGGGCGGGGCCCTCATGGGGAAGTTTCATATTCTCACTCTCCCCAAGGGCGTGACAATGAAGCTCGCGTTGATTCCGGCGGGGTCGTTCATGATGGGCAGCCCGGTATCGGAAAAGGGGCGCCGCGCCGATGAAGGCCCGCAGCACAAGGTTACGATCAGCAAGCCTTTCTACATGGGCGTCACGGAGGTGACGGTGGGTCAGTTCGGGGCTTTCGTCGCTGACAGTGGCTACAAGACCGACGCCGAAAAGGAAGGCTGGGGATACGTCTACAAGGGCGGGTGGTCCAAGCTGGCCGGTGCGTCCTGGCGCAAGGCCCGGTTCACCCAGACGGCCGACCACCCGGTCATCTGCGTGAGTTGGAACGATGCGGTGGCCTTCTGCCGCTGGCTTGGCAAGCGTACCGGCAAAAACTCGCGCCTGCCCACCGAAGCCCAGTGGGAGTACGCCTGCCGCGCCGGAACCAAGACCCGCTTCTACTTCGGCGAGGACGAGGCCCAGCTTGCGGAGCACGCGTGGTACCGGGCCAACAGCGACATGAGAACGCATCCGGTGGGGCGCAAGAAACCCAACGCCGCCGGCCTGTATGACATGTACGGCAACGTCTGGGAGTGGTGTGCCGATTTCTACGCCAAGGGGTACGATGCCAAGGCAAAGACCGTTGACCCGACGGGCCCGGCGTCAGGGACGGCCCGCGCCCGACGTGGTGGGCCATGGATTGACCCGCCGGGCTACCTCCGCAGCGCGAGTCGGCATAGCAGCGTACCCGACCACCGGAACGATATTGTGGGCTTTCGCGTGGTGGTTGTTGCCGCACGAGCGGCCGCGCAGGCAAGGGGGGAATGATCCCGCCGTGACGCCTGTCTTCAGTACACAATGTAGGAGTAGACCAATGAGCCGGACAGCTGTGTTTGCGATTACGGTGATGCTCGTGGTCGGTTTGTCTGCGGACGCCGTCCTCGCCGACGCTGAGAGTGATTACGAAGCGTTGTTCGGGCAGGAGGCGAAGAAGGCCGCAGCCACCAGGAGCACCAAGGATGACGCGGAGCTGGCCGCCAAAGTCCTGACGGCCGGAAAGATGGCCACCGACGCCCCCGAGACTCAGATCTATTTGTACGAGAAGGCATACGAGCTCGGGATTAAGGACGCCGGCGGGCACGCCGTCGCGATGGAGGCCTTGAAGATCCTGGAAAAGACCGTGCCCGAAAAACGCCTCCAATGGCAGTCGAAGAGGCTGAAGGTGTTTGAGGCCGCCTACCAGAAGGCCCGCGGTGCGGCCAGGAAACCCGCCGCCGAGGCATACCTGGACAGGCTCTTGCGAGTTGCGGAGGCGGCGTCGGCCGCGGGGCAGGGCAAGGAAGCATGGGACCTGTATCGCAAGGCATACCCGGTAGCGACGTATGTAAGGTCTCCCAAGGTGGCGGTGATCACGAAGAAGATCAAGCAGATGAGCCAGTTGGCGGTTGCTGTCGAAAGGAGGCAGGAGAGGCTCAAGTTTCTGATGAGCAAGCTGGCGGCGGCCCCCCGGGACATGAAGACCCGCACGGAGCTGATACTGTTTTGCGTTGTCGAGTTCGATGCGCCGCCCAAGGCTGCCTCGCTGGTGACCAAGGGCGTGGACGAGAAGCTCGCCGAACTGGTCACCCTGTCTGCGAAGGAGGTTAAGGACGTGCCGGTGGAGTCCTGCCTGGAATTGGGCAACTGGTACTACGAGACTCTCCTTGAAAAGGCATCAGCTGCCGGCAGGGCGCCGCTCTTGAAGAGGGCGGCAAGGTACTATCGGCGGTATCTGGTCCTTCACACAAAGCGGGACGCCATGCGGCTGAGCACGAGTCTGGTATTGGAGG